>Ga0180438_10005268_pt1 | contig 18080 bp, 11 predicted proteins | sample SS_ome_12_FD_132455 | JGI IMG/M metagenome (GOLD analysis project Ga0180438, IMG submission 132455) | Hypersaline lake sediment archaeal communities from the Salton Sea, California, USA - SS_3_D_2 metaG | ecosystem: Environmental > Aquatic > Non-marine Saline and Alkaline > Hypersaline >...
ATTGGGGTGGTTCGGCAGGTTCGGCGGGGTATCAATGTGAGTGTCCGCACGTGGTCTATCGGAAAGGCTACTATTATTTGTTCCGAACCAAGGACTATTGGAAGGGGCAGACCTACGTCTATCGCTCGGCCGACCCGTTCGATTTCGGCATCGACAACGACAAATATCTCATTGGGCAGATTGACGTGGCCGCACCCGAAATCGTCGTCGACGGCGAGAAGGAATATATCTCGTCGAACAAAGACCTCATGCGCGGCGTTATGCTGCATCGACTCAAGTGGGTATCGGATGCATGAAACGCCGAGGAGGCGGGTCTTCTTGGGAAAAGGAGGCGTTTGTTGAGCGCCGAAACAATCCGACGGCTTGACCCGGAGCGAATACTTGCCGAGACGGATCTGAAACGGAAGGCCGGCATGATGCAATACCTCGCGCAGCAGTGCCGGATCGAGGTGCTCGATATTCTGCATGAAAAAGGCACCGGGCATTGGGGCGGCGCGGCCTCGGCCGCCGAACTGCTAATCACGTTGTATTTCCACATAATGGACGTTCGGCCCGACGATCCGGAGTGGCCCGACCGAGATCGACTCGTACTCAGCAAAGGCCATGCGTCGTGCATGCTCTATGCGGTTCTGGCGCATCGCGGTTACTTCCCTGTCCAAGAGCTGCACACATTCCGCGACCTGGACAGTCGGCTGCAGGGGCACCCGTGCATGAAAGCGACGCCAGGCGTCGAGATGTCCACGGGCGCGCTGGGCCACGGCATGTCGGTGACGCTCGGCATGGCGCTGGCGGCCCGGCTCTCGAAAAGAAGCTTCTCGAGCTACGTCCTTATGGGCGACGGCGACCTCAACGAAGGCCAAACTTGGGAAGGCGTCATGGCGGCCGCCAAATTCCGGCCGGAACGGTTCGCGGCATTAGTCGATTACAACAAAGTCCAGCTCGACGGACCGAGCGACGCAATCATGCCCATGGACCCGCTGGCCGACAAATTCAAGGCCTTCAACTGGAACGTGGCGCCAACGGTTTACGACGGCCATTCGGTTTCGGCGATCCTCGACTCGTATGAATGGATCCGGGCACAGGCCGACTGGCCCGTCGCCGTCATCTACAAAACCCACAAGGGCCGCGGCGTGTCGTTTATGGAAGACAACTACCAGTGGCACGGCGCCCCCGTCAACGATGACGCCTACGCGAAGGCGCGCCCCGAATTGCTTAGAGGCCTCAAAGTATTGGAGGAACGCTTGTGACAGCACGACTCGCGGCGATGCGCGACGCGTTCGGGCAGGCGCTTCTGGACTTGGCGGACGCGATACCCGAACTTGTGGTGTTGGACGCCGACGTGGCCTCGAGCACCAAAACGCGCCTGTTCTGGGAAGCGCATCCGGATCGTTTTCTCAACGTCGGGGTAGCCGAGGCAAACATGGTCGATATCGCCGCCGGCATGGCGACGTGCGGCCTGCGTCCTGTTGTCAGCACGTTTGCGTTGTTCTTCGCGTTAAAATGCACCGACCAGATCCGGAACGTGGTCTGCTACAACACCCTTCCCGTCGTCTTCGCAGCGGGCTATGCCGGCTTGTCAGATTCCTACGACGGTGCAAGCCATCAATCGGTTGCCGATCTGGCCATCGTGCGCGCGATGCCCAATATGTACGTCGTCGTGCCTGCCGACGCCGTCGAAGCGGGCCAAGCGCTCGAGGCGGCGCTGCGCCGCGACGGACCGACGTTCATTCGCCTCTGCCGTAACCCGACGCCGGTGCTGTTCGCGAACACGGAACCGCTTGCGAGTGGCGAGCCGTTCGCGTTCGGCAAAGCGCGTAAACTCCGCGACGGCATCGATCTGACCATCGCCGTGTGCGGCGTACCGACCGCCATGGCGCTCGAGGCGGCAGACCAATTGGCGGCGATGGGGGTATCGGTCGATCTAGTCGAGGTAGCCACGTTGAAGCCGCTCGATGTGGACGCGCTCGTGGCGTCCGTCGCAAAAACCGGCAAGATGCTTACCGTTGAGGAGCACACGATGCATGGCGGGCTTTACGGCGCCGTGGCGGAAGCGCTGGCACGCCACCGGCCCGCGCCGATGGACTGCGTCGCCATAGAAGACACCTTCGCAGAGTCTGGTCCCTATGACGCACTCATGGCCAAATACGGAATCTCTGTCGAGAACATCACGAGGAAGGCCGCGGCTCTGGCTGGCCGGGAATCCGTTCGCCCCCGTTAACCCGGACAAATCACAGGCAACCGTAGCGAAGCGACGTAGATGCCTGCAAATACAAGGCGCGCGACCGAGGCCCGCGCAGGCGTACTGTGCAGTACGTCGAGCAGGCCGACAGAGCGCAACGCAGTAATTGTGGGTAGATGCGGCGCTGCAGTAGATTGCCTGTGATTTGTCCGGGTTAACCCTTCCAAGGAAACAGGAAATCCCGGAAGCCGCGGTTCAAATAATCGTCGTCCTCGTCGTTGAAGATTTCCTTTTTCGCCGTCGGGCGGCTGGCGACATGGCCGGCCTGCTGGTCGCGTGCGGCGTATTTCCGCGCCAGCATTTCGTAGGCGCTCGACGCCACCACGACAATCGCAGCACCGTAAATCAGCAAGAGAATCGGCACAAATACGCATATGATGGTTATAAATACAAGCTGTATTGCCAATCCGATGACGAACAACGGATTGTCGATGACGAGCGCGGCAGTCAATCGGAGCGTTTCACGAATGTGGGCCTTCTTCTGAACTACGGCCGGCGCGGTCAGCAGACTCATTAACGCCACGAAAACGAGGCCCCAAACGGCTACCGCGCTGATGGCGAATCCCGCCCACGGCGCTGTGTCCTTCAATCGTTCCGCATAGAACCAAGCGCTTGTGGCCAGGGAACACACGGCCACGAAAAAGAGCACGCCGAGGCCGATCGCCCGGCACCAGTAACGGCCGATGCCCCTGAACATGGTCCAAACGGAGCCGTCGCGCGTGTCAATGAGTTCCTTGACCATTTCGGCCAGACCGATCGTCGTCACAGGCAGGGCAACGACGAACGCCGCCAACGTCGTCGGGATCCCTATCACGAGCCGGATAGCCGGATCGCCCGTTGCCCAAGCCGCCCAAGCCAAGAACGCCGGCACGCCGATCGCCGCACTCCATACGAGATTAGCGAGAATGAGTTTTCCGGCGTGGTCGTAGGTTACCCAGAAGGCCATCTTGAGCGTGCGCCCTAACATGGCGCGCTAGAGGAACAGCTTGACGCGGCTTCGCTTGCGTAACTCGGCCATCCACTTGTCGTACAGCTTGTCGGCGGCGTTTCTTCGGAGAATCGGTTCTATCTCCTTGCGCGCCTCCTCCATGGACGTCAGAGTTGCCCCGCGCTTTTCGTCCACCTTAATGAGGAGAACAGCGTATTCAATGCCAAGCACGTCGCTTACGCCGCCTTCCGGAAGGTCAAACGCGGCGCTTTCGATGCTCGGCTTCAAATCGCCTCGCTGTCTCCAGCCAAGCAGGCCGCCGTTTTCGGCGCCCACGCCCTCGGAGTGGGTCTTCGCCAATTCTCCGAAATCCGCGCCCGCCGCGACTCTATTTCGCAACGTCTCGAGCCGGGTTTCGGCCGCGGCCCGCTCGGCCGTGCGGGGTTCCGCATAGAACACGATCTGACGGATAAGCACCTGCTCGGGCGCGACGAATTCATCCTTGTTCGCCTCATAATATTGCGCGATATCCGACTCCGAAACTACCACGTCTTTCTCGAATTGTTGCTGTCTAGTGATGGCCATCCTCAGCGCCAAGAGCTGTTTCTGGCGCTGGCTGCGCAACTCGCTCACCGTTTGCCCGACCTCGTCGAGATATCGCAGGAACTCGTCTTCGGATGAGAAACCTTCCTTGATGCGGTCAATGTCCCGTTCGACCTCCTCCTCGGCCACCTGGACGTCCGCCAACACGGCTTGCCGCAACAGTATTTTCGCGTCAACGGCCTGCTCGAGCGCCTGTTGCGCCAAAATGTTGGCCCGTTCTTTGAACGCATCCTCATCCACGCCTTGCTGTTGGAGTGCACGGAGTTCCAGCGCGATCATGTTCATAATTTCGCTGTGCAGAATAACTTCATCGCCCACCGTTGCGACGATGCCGTCAATGATTTCCCCCGACGCGGCCCCGCTGCCCAATAGGAGCAACGAACTAAGCGCCCACGCGACCCCGGCGCGCCGGAATTGGTTTGCATATCTCATCGCGTTGTTATCCTTAAGAAGTAGTTCAATGTGCCCGATCGCCCGCGCATGAAATGCCGCCGCCAATAGGACGGAGAAAAAGAATACCACACGTCCTGCAACCAAACAACTGTGGCATCTCAGGGATCCCCAGTTTTGGAAGGAGTCTGTAAATAGGGGCCATACACGTCTTTTCTGACCTAAAATGGGCTGAGGTTGACGCAAGGATACCCAGATTGGACGAAAAGACAATGTACAGCCCGAGTAATATTGTGACATAGTTGGATGAGAATTTCCAGTTGCTTCGCCGTTCTCGGCGCAATTGATGTGTTAGACTGGCCACTTTGCGCCTGCGTTTCTGTGACGCGCAGCCCGCGGCGTCGGCAAACCTCTTGGATTGGCGAGGGTTCAGTCCTCGAAACGGTAGCCTATTTCTCGGACGGTCTTGATGAGTCTTGGGCGGCGGGGATCGGGCTCGATCTTCTTTCTGAGCGTGTTGACGCACCGGTCGACGCTGCGTGAGGTCACAAAGACGTTGTAGCCCCACACAACCCTGAGAATCTCGTCGCGTGTCACGGCGCGGCCCGGCCGCTTGACGAGCAGGGCCAACACGCCGAACTCCTTGGGCGTCATCGGGACCTCTTCCCCGTCTCGCCAGAGTCTGCGAGCGGCAAGGTCCAGTTCGCAGTCCCCGAACGTGTACACTTGAGACGCGGGCGCGCGCCGACGGCGCAGGAACGCATTGGCGCGCGCGAGCAGTTCCTTTATGCTGAACGGTTTCGTTACGTAATCATCGGCGCCAAGGTTGAGGCCAAGGACGATGTCCGATTCCTGGCCCTTGGCCGTCAGCATGATGATGGGCACGTCGATGCCTTCCTCACGAATGAGCCGGCAGACCTCGTATCCATTAACCTTGGGCAGCATGATGTCCAACACGATAAGGTCGGGCCGGCCATCGAGGGCGGCTTCAAGTCCGGCCTCACCGTCGACGGCGGTCAGCACGCGATATCCTTCATACTCGAAGTTGTCCTTTAACCCTCGCAGCATCGCCGGGTCGTCTTCGATAATGAGTATGGATTCCTGAGCCATCTACGCCGCTGCACTCCCAATCGGCAGCCTCACCGTGAACGTGCTGCCTTTCCCCGGTTCGCTCTTGACGTCAGCCGCGCCGCCGTGTGCTTTCACAATAAACTGCACGATGCTCAACCCGAGCCCACACCCGCCTGTGCTGCGCGATAGACGCCGGTCGGCCTGGTAGAACCGCTGGAACGCCTTTTTCGCGGCCCGGCGCGACATCCCTATCCCGTTGTCGATTACCTCGAAACAAACGTCTTGGCCAGCCGCGTAAGCCTTTAGGGCAATCCGTTTGTAACCTTCCGAGTATTTGTAGGCATTATCGAGCAAGTTAACCAATACCGTGACCAGTGCGTCGCGATCGGCCTGTATTTGAGGTATATCCGGAGCGAGATCGATCTCGAGCGTGCAGCCCGGCTTGCGGAAACGCTCCCCCGCTGCCGCGATCGCTGTGTGAACAATGTCCTCGACGCGCACCTCTTCGAAAACGAAGGCCTGCTTGTTGCGTTCCATCCGTGAGAACATAAGAAAATTGTCGATCAGGCCGCTGAGGCGGGCGTTCTCGTTCGCAACGAGTTCGAGGTACTCGCGTTCCTCCTCGGGGCCTTTGCAGCGTCCCTCGAGCAGCGTATCCACGAGTACGCGCGACGACGCCAACGGCGTTTTCAATTCGTGCGAGACAGTCGCTATCAGCTCATTCTTCAGGTTCGTCAACCTCAACTGCCGCATCAAGTGGTGCGCAACCAGTGCAAACACGATCACGATAACAAGAATCACAAGCAACCCCGTCCAAACGTAGACAGCAATCTGACGCCGCGCCGCCGTCTCGAACGGATTTGGACCCTCAAGGAAAACGGCCAAGTCCCACGTACCCAAATAACGCCCGGCAGACGCGCGCGCCACCGAATCGCTGGATTCCGTTGCCACAGCGGACGGAAGACATCGCACTGCAACGTCCTTCTCCCGGAATCGTTCCCGTGCAACGCTCTCGGCCTCCTCGATCACACGGGACTCGCGGAAGACGGCAACCGTGTCATAGCCGTAGATGGTCGGCTTCGCGACGTGCCAGAATCCGGCCAGCGAAGACTTCGTGAGTCTCTCCGCAACGTTTGTGAGAGAATTTGATTCAAAATAGCGCAGTGCGAGTTCTTCGCCCGCGTATGTATCGAAGTTCACGGCGGCGGGCAAACGGGCCATCAGTTCCCCCATCAGGAACACGCGTTGGCTCAACGGCATCGGCGGCGCCTCATGATAGCCGTCAAGCAAGAACCACAGGCGCTTGAGGGTTACCTTAGACATCGCGGCCTCGGGCTCGGGTTGCCGCTGGAGTTCATCCAACGTGGTATCCAGGTCGGTATTCCGCCACGACGCGCGAACCGCTTCCGCCGGCACGCCCAAAAGCTTCAAGGCATACAACGCGGCGCCGGCTGCGACATACGCCCCGCGTTCGTCGCGAGCAAACCGAAGTCTCTCCGAAGCCAGCGGGCCAAGAAGAACGGCAAGAGCGCCCTGTTTGTCGCCGGATTTCCCCAAACACCGCGCTTGGGCGAGCAGCGCCTTTGCCTCGATGGCCGCATCATCGCTCTCGCGAGCGGCCTGGGCGTAGACGGTTGCGGCCTGAGCGTACTCGGCGTGTCCAAACTCGAGTTGCTCGGCCCTGACCCAAGTGGCAGCAGCCCCCTGGGATAGAACGAGGCCGGACGCGGGCAGCGGATATAGCGCACGGCCGTCTTGGCAAATAATGGCCGTGTCGCACGCATTCGCCAAGACTTTTTCGGTGAAATGTAGCCGCGGATCCTTGCTGGCCACGCGTTGCTCGACTGGCACGTGCTCGTCCGCCAAGAAATCGAGCCGAGTCGCCCAGTGCGCATCGAGGTCGCTTGCCACGTCGGCCAAGCGCGCGTCATAGTGTGCCTTCAGCCGCTCGCGCACGGCCAGGCGCTCGTTCGACACGGCCTCGAGCATGAACCACAGCACACAGACCGTCGGTGCAATCACAACGGCCAACAATAGCAGCATCATTGGCCAAATGCGGCCACTAGCTGTTCCCGGAAGAGACCTCATCGGTTTTGTCCGTATGGCGCTGCTTCTCTTCGAGCCACTGCATTCCCTCGCGAATCATCTCATACACGTCGCCGTGCCAGCCGTGCCCACCCTCGTAAGTAAACAGCAACACAGCCGCGCCATTTGCCGAGAGCGTGTCCCGCGCCGCCTCCGGCATACGCATAGGAATCAACTGGTCATCAGGAGAGTGCAAAATGTAGAACGCCCGGCCGGCGGCATGTTCTGGTGAGGGGAGTTGAGCGGGTTTGAATACAGACATGGCGACAAACGCGCCTGCAACGGCCGTGTTCTCCTGCAACGAAACCGCGTATGCCGGAGGGCCGCCCGATGACCACCCAAACACAGTGATGTGCTTGTCGTTGACCTCGTGCTTGGCTTTGATGTCTTCAATGACGGCCTCGACGAACTCCTCCGTCGAGAACTCCATTTCAGGCCACGGACGCGTTCTTGTCGGCCACACGAGCTGCTCGGACTGTCCTTCAGACCACGCTTTGGCGACAAGTTGCGCAACAAGATAGTCCTTCGTAAGCACAATCCGATGAATGCGCCGGACAAAGTGCCGGGAATTGGGGCCACCGTCTCCTCCGGGGAGCACAACCAGTAGCCGGAAACCCCCTTCAGGCGGTGCAGAGTTGTCTCCTCCGATGAGAAGATACCGCTTGTCTTCATCGCCGCCCGCATGAGCCTCCCGCAAACCAACGTCCTTTCTCTTTCCTTTCAAATCTGGGATCCTGAGCGCTTGCACGTCCTCGGGGAACTGCCCTTTGTTCTTCTCCCACCATTCACGCCACCATGCCCCGTCATGGCTCTCGTCATACCGTACACCCGTCAACCGACCAAGGCCGAAATAGCCGACGCCGTAGACGGTGTCATACGTATTGTCCGCCTCGATGGCGGCTATCATGGTTGGTATCGCGCGGGGATCGCCGATCTCGCTTAGGGCCTTAGCAACGCCCCATATGATGGTTCTGAACGCCCCGGTGTCTTCCAGACACTCGATGAGCACTTCGAGCAGCGGGCCAACGGCCCAAGTGTTCTTCTCTGCGCCGAGCAATCCGGCCGCCACGCTACGCGTACGTCTGGGATTGCTACGTTCTAGCAACGGGAGAATCTCGCTGCGCAAATACTCTTCGTCAAGTTTCAGCGCACGAAGAACGACACCCGAAGCCCTGTGGAGATCTTCATGCACGTCGGGGTCTTTGAGCCATGCCGTTGCCACCTCGACAAGTCCGGACTCGATCGGCGCTTGCCGAACCGGGGGCAGACTGCCAAAGCGCAGCCCGTTCGCGATCAACTCCGCAAGATGTCGTTGCTCCGCCCCTTCGGCCTCGAGCAGGACAGAAACCGCTTCACGGAGACCCTCGCTAACGACCTTTTCCAAGGGTTGGCCGCGGTATCGGTTGTGCCAAGACTCATACGCACCGCGATCTTCCGCGAAATCGCGGAAGGTGTACATAGAGACGTAGGCGTTCGCAGTAGATCGCACCTTCAGCGATTCGTCGGTCATAGCGAGGTAAAGCACGTCAAGGACGCGCGGATGGTTTCGGAACGTGAAAGCCTTGGCAATGCCTCTTTTTACTTCATCGTCGGAGATCGGACCCCAGGCGTCATGCACCACCTCGTAAGCCGCGTCCGGTGGAAGGTCGTTCATAAGCTTTGGAATGCAGCCGAAGCCGGCCTGTTTGTGGCCCTGCAGTGCCTTCACGCGCTCGACCCATTGCGCCTTCTTGTCTTGTTCCGTCTGCGCCTTCCCGCCAAGCGCAATTGCCCTTTCCAAGCCCGCTTTCGCGTCTGTATTGTCGGGTTCGACCTCAAGCCACATTTTGTAGTACCTGGCCGCTTTATTGTGGTCCCCCAGCTCGGTGTACGTTACTGCCAGTCCGTTCAATGCAGCCGTTGCCGTCGGCGCGGCCTCGACGGCCTTTTCCCAGTACGCGATCGCCTCGTCCACACTTCCTTGGCCTTTCGCGACCCACCCGAGTCCGTTCAACGCGGCGGGGTGCGTTGGTTCGAGCGCGACGCACTTCTCGAACGCGGTTCTTGCGGCCAAGGGTTTCCCCGAGTTGAATCGCGCCCAGCCGAGGCCGTTCCAGGCGTTCACATTCTCTGAGTCGATCTCGACGGCTTTCTCGAACTCCTTCTCGGCCTCCTCGAATTCCTGCTTACGCCATAGCGCCCAGCCTTTGGCGCTGTGCGACTCGGACACCACTTCTGGTGATTGCGATGCCTCCTGTTCGGTGTAGACGCGTGGCGCCTTTCCCTTGCTGAACTCTCCCGCAAGTGCTTTCTGGATTACGGCAAGAACACGTTGGTTGCTCTCGATGCCGGCAGCCTGCTCGAGCGAGCGTTTGGCACTGTCCGCGTTGTACTCGCCGAGCGCGCCCGCTGCGCCTTCTCGTACATCCGCAAACGGGTCTTCGAGGAGGAGCTTGGTGAGCATTGGAATACTCTCTTCATCGCCTATCCCGCTCAACACGAAGCAGCACAGCCAGCGTTCGTAGCCCCAAGCGGCCGTATCGGCGGCCAGTTCGGCGGCACGTTTGATGATGGCTTCCCGCGCCACAGCGTCCATGTCGGCCTTGACGATCAGCGCCCAGAGCCCTGCAAAGTAGTTGTAGCCGATCTTTCCGTATGCCATTTCCCTGAAGAGTTCGTCAATGGACGCTTGGCGCACCTCCTCCTCCGTATACTTCCGGCCGCCGGTGGCTGTATTGATCGGCGCCAGACCATAAAAAGGCGAACCCACTTTGAGCATAAGCCCGTAGTTGGCCGTGCTGTCTTTCAGCCATTGTGCGACCGTCGCCGTGACGTCAATCCGAACAGTTCCCTCGGTTACCGGAATCGTCGCCAGCGTGACGGGTTTATCGCTGACGCGCGGTTGATTCATCCACGTGGTCGACAGCTCGGCCCATGCCTCAGCAACCGGATACACGGCCAAATCAAAGGTTTCGACAGTAGGGATCGCCGACTGTTTCATACTCAGTACAAGTTCGGCTCGTTCAAGAGCATCTGAAAGAAGCCTCTCAGGCAGACAGAATGCCACGAGGACGCGATTCATGTCACTCATATTCACGGACAACTGCGGATGTCTACCCCAAGGACGATCCGCCAGATACGAAATCAGGAGCGTATCCCCTGACGCCGGGAAATGCTCAGCGCCGTCCTCAAAAAAGAGGCGCAGTTCCGGCCCTCTTCCTGTCTCCTTGCTTTCAAAATAGACCCAACTGCGCGGATCGTTCCTCGAGATGCGTTTCCCGATGTCTTGCACAAGGATTTTATTGGCCTCGCGAACCAGCTCCATTTCCTCGGGGTACGCCGCGACCACTTGTTGCAGTAGCGCCAACCCCTTGTCCTTCTCGCCGCGTTTGAGATGGCACATACCCAGGCGGTAGTAGGCCTGGGCAACATATGTCCGGTTGGCTTCGGCGTCATCGATGATTTGCTGGTAAACGGCCATGGCGGCGTCGAGGTCGCCGGCGGTTTCCTCGGCGTAAATGCCCTTCTCGAGCAATAACGATGCCGGCTCCGCCCACGCTCCCGCGAATACCGCCATCATCAGGGAGACGAGCGCCATAAATACGCTGTTGGAATAAGAACGCATTTGTCTGTCCTCCTCTTGATAATACCCAAATTGTCGCGTCAACAGAATGCACGGTACCAAACAAATGTCACCGATTTGTTACGATTCTCGCCATTTCGCACGTATTCACGGGCGCCGCCACATTTGACCTTGACAATCCGCCATTGGACATGCCCTTATTTACGGCAACGAGCACGCGGCTGCGTGCTTAGGCAGTCATCGGGAAGGGGAACTCGGGAGTCGAGGAGATGCATTCAGCGATACTATTCTTTCTAGGCACTCTGACCGCGTCTCCAGGCGGCTACGAGAGCGGGATCTCGGAGCATAACGGCAGAATGACCATCTTCATAAACGGCCAGCCGGTTGCGCCGCTCATTTACCACTTGACCGGAGGGTCCGCCACGCGAACATGGGAGGTCATTCCCCAGCGAAACCTTCGCAACTTCGCGGATGCCGGTTATCGGCTCTTCGGCACGGAAGTGTGGATGAGTCAAGTTTGGCGCGAAGACGACTCGTTAGACATCGACAGGATTCAGCGGCAGTTGCGCGCCATGATCGATGTGCGGCCCGATGCCGCCATACTGCTTCGCCTGCACGTCGATCCACCGGGCTGGTGGCTCGAGCAGCGGCCCGACGATCGGGCGAGCTTTGCCCTGGCGCCCAGCACGCTCGCCCCGGAGCACGTTCGTAAGAAGCGGACGGCGGCAAGGGTCGTCAGTTTCGCTTCTGCCGCTTGGAAACAGCACATGGCCGCTAAGATGAGGGAGTTGCTGGTCGCGCTGGCGGCGCTTCCCGAGGGTGCGTCCCTGTTCGCCATACATGTGGCCGGCGGCGAGTGGGGCGAGTGGTTCTACTACAATTTTGAGATGGAACCGGACACGGGACCTGCCATGACCCGCCACTTCCACGACTGGCTGCGAGCCAGGTACGGTTCGGACGGCGCGTTGCGGGCCGCATGGCGCGACGACGGTGTATCGTTGGACACGGCAGCCGTCCCGGACGTGGAGGAGCGTTTCCGCGCGGAGGATGTATTCCGCGCTACGGAGAAGATATTCCGCGATCCGGCGCGCGACCAGCAGACCATCGACTACTATCGTTGCCATCAAGAACTGGTGGCCGAGACCCCGTTGTACTTCTGCAAAGTAGTCAAGGAGACATGGCCGCGGCCTATCATTGTGGGCATTTTCCACGCCTACTTTTTCCACTTGACCCACCAAGCTGCCGGCGGGCACCTCGAGATGGGGCGCGTCCTGGCATCGCCTTACGTCGATTATGTGGCTTCGCCGCTCTCGTATGAATTCGACGCCCGGTTCCTTGGGGGAACCGGTCATTTCAGGTGTCTCTCTGAGAGCATCCGAAGCCACGGAAAACTCTGGTTGAATGAAATGGATCACCCGACTTTCTTGGGCGACCATTTTGAGCGGCCGAAACCGTTCAGCCCGAGCTCCGTGCAGGATTCCATCAGCACCATGCGGCGAAACACTGCCCACCTCTACACGCTTGGCCAGGGCATGTGGTGGTACGACTTCGGCCCGCCGGGACTGGACGGCCGAGGCGGGTGGTGGGACCACCCGGACCTCATGCAGGAGGCCCGGGCCCTTCGGGAACTTGCTGAGAATCTGATGAAGAAGCCCTACAAAGCCGCCGCAGACGTACTGCTGGTATACGACACCCAGTGCTTCTACCACCTGGCGCCCATGTACGTCGGCGTGTACGATCCGTCCGCACATTGGAACCGCACGGAAACCCTCTCGTTCGAGGCGGCCAACCGCACGCTTGCCGACGCTTACAAGAGCGGCGCCGCCGTCGAAACCGTACACCTCGACGACCTGCCCCGGCTGGAACTGGAACGTTACCGTGTGATCGTCTTCGCTTTCACGCCCTTCCTCAGCGACGCACGCCGCGCCTTCATAAAAGAAAAAGTGATTGCGCCGGGTAGGACGGTCGTTTGGGTCTATGCGCCCGGGTACACGGACGGTAAGACCCTGAGTACAGCGCGCATCGGTGATATCGTCGGCATGCGGATCGGCAAATCTTCGGTTAACCTGCCACCCCAATTGCTGCTCCGAGAAGACAGCCTTGCCAAAGGATTCCCCGAAACACGGGTCGACGCATCCATTCGAGACGCGTGGACTATCCCAACCTTTCAGGTGGTCGACCCGGATGCGGAGGTGCTGGGTTACTACGGCGGCTCACGAGAGGTAGCGTTGGCGCGGAAACAAGTCGGTGAGACGACCGTGTGGTACTCTGCGTTGCCCCTCAAGAATCCGCTCGTGCTGCGCGAAATATTTCGCCAGGGCGGCGCGCACATCTACAACGAACGCAACGACGCGCTTCACGCGGGCGGCGGCGTGTTGTGGCTCCACACCGAAACGGGCGGTGCACGAATGCTGAAACTGCGGAACGGGGCCCAGGTGTCAATGGACTTGCCTCCCTGGACCACCGTTATTCTCGATGCCGACTCGGGGGACTATCTTCTGAAGTAAAAACGCAACTCGGACCGCCAGCCGAGATTGCCAAAATACAAACGGGAATGCCATACTTGCTCGAAGCCCGCGATCTGAACGGCGAGTAGATGACCAGTAAAAGACGACGTGGCCCGAGTAAGGGAATAGGCGCGGAGCCGGCGGCGTGCCACGCGCATGGGGAGCGTGTCCCTTGCAGGAATCACTGCAGAAGATAGTCCAGGGAACAAATTTCACCGGATTCGACTGGGGAATTGTGGCCGTCTACCTGGCCATCTCCGTGGCCGTCGGCATCCTCGCGCGTCGCTACGTAGCGGACATGGCCGACTATGTGGTCGCGGGGCGCGGCATACGTACCGCCCTCGGCATCGCGACCCTGACCGGCACGGAACTCGGCCTCGTGACCGTCATGTACAACGCCGAAAAGGGGTTCAATGGCGGATTTGCGGCGTTTCACATCGGCCTCGCCGCCGGCGTCGTCGCGTTTTTTGTCGGCGTCACCGGATTCATTATTGCCTCGCTACGGCGCCATGAGGTCCTGACCATCCCCGAGTTCTATGGCAAGCGGTTCGGCAAGAGAACAAGGGTTCTCGGCGGCATCATCCTCGCGCTCGGCGGCATCCTTAACATGGGCATGTTCCTCAAGGCCGGTTCGATCTTCATCGTAGGCATCACCGGGCTGCCCGCCGAAGGCGCGGCCCTGTTCATCGTGATGTTCGTACTGCTGGCGTTGGTCCTGTTCTACACCGTGCTGGGCGGCATGGTATCCGTTGTGCTGACCGATTACGTGCAGTTCGTAGTGCTTTCGTTCGGGTTGCTGCTCGCCACCGGCCTCGCCATCATGAAACTCGGTTGGGCAAACATCTTCACGAGCATCATCGAGCTAAAAGGCGAAGCGGGATTCAATCCCCTCGTCGCCGAAGGCGCATTCGGACCCGACTATGTCGTCTGGATGGCGTTTCTGGGCATCGTCAACTGCGCACTTTGGCCTACGGCGGTGACACGCGCACTAGCCTGTGAAAGCGAAGCTGTGGTCAAGCGGCAGTTTACGTGCGGCGCGTTCGCATTCGCCATCAGGGTCATCGTGCCGTCCTTCTGGGGCATCTGTGCATTGGTGCTGATTGCGCAAACTCCTGCCCTAACCCCGGCCTTTGCCCCGGAGATCATCAAAGCCGAACCGTACACGGCATGGTACGCGATGCCGGTGTTTCTAGGCAGAGTGTTGCCCGTCGGCTTGATCGGCATCATCACGGCAGCCATGATCGCGGCGTTTATGTCCACGCACGACAGTTACTTCCTGTGTTGGAGTTCGGTCATCACCAACGACGTGGCGGTTCCCCTGATGCGCAAGCCGCTCTCTCAACGCGCCCAAGTCACCTTGGCGCGCGTCCTGATTCTCGTCATCGGTGTCCTGATCTTCCTCATCAGTTTCCTGTTCCCCATCAGAGAAGATCTGTGGGATTACATGGCCGTTACCGGCGCAATCTACTTCTCGGGGGCCTTTGCCGTGCTCGTCGGCGGCCTCTACTGGCGCCGCGCTAGTTCCACTGGCGCCGTCCTTGCCATGATTGCCGGATGTTTCGCGGTGTTCGGCCTCGAGGCGATCCAGAAGGGCATAGCATCGGCATCGGAGAAACTCTTGGGCAGAAACCTGGATGGGCTGATGGGGGCGCTGACGGGCGCCCGGGTCGGCTTGGCGGTCGTCAGCCTCGCCGTTGTAGCGATGGTCGCCGGCTCGTTGTTGTTTCCGGACAAAAAGGCGGCTGAGGAAGGATAGCGACCATGGCGTTTTGGATCACCCTGTGGAAGGTTGTATTCATCGTCACCGTTGTCGTCTTCGCCGGGTTGGCCGTGTGGGTTACCATACAAGGCGCACGCGACATTAAGGCCATGCTGCTCACACTCCGAAAGCGCCATGAGACGGACGGCGAAGCAGTAGTCAAGGACGAACCAAACGGTGCGTGAACGGCTTGCCTTCACGGCAGAAGGCGGGAGGAACTACCGGGTTTCTTCGCAGGAGCTAACCGGGTAGGGGCGCGCTCCTGCGCGACCGAAAGACGGTCGAGACGGAACTCGACCTACCCTCGCATACTCGACCTCGCCGCTGGCGGATACGCGTGCCCACAGCTCCCTCATCTCCTTCGAGCGCACCGAGTTTCAGACAGGACCATCGCTTGACAGGACTATTCCGTCAAATCACTCTCCGCCACACGCATCGTGGTCCTCTCAGCAAGTCGTCCCGTCGAAAGCAGAACGAAGCGGTCACTTTAGCTGATCTTGATCAAAGACTCGTCGTAGTCCTCCGGTTTCTCGTATCCCATAAGGTTAAGCAACGTGGCGGCGACGTTGCTTAAACCCGGCTCGGCCACGTCGGCCATGTGGATGGGATTGGGGTTCGAGAAGTTTTTGATGACGAACGGGACGGGATTGAGCGTGTGGGCCGTGACGGGCTCGCGCTTGCCGTTCTTGACGGTGAACATGAGGTCGGCGTTTCCGTGGTCGGCCGTTACGACCGTGATGCCTTTGGCCGCTTCGATCTGGGGCAGCAGGCGTTTCAGGCCGAGGTCGACGGCCTCGACGGCGATTCGGATGGCCAACGGGACTGCGGTGTGGCCGACCATGTCGCCGTTGGCGTAGTTGAGCCGGATGAACTTGTACTTGCCCGAGCGCACCGCGTCGATCACCGCGTCGGTGATCTCGGCCGATTTCATCCATGGCCGGACATCGAACGTCACCTTATCTGAGGGAATCTCGACGTACCGCTCGAGTGCGTCGTCGATATAGCCCGAGTTGTTTCCGTTCCAGAAGTAGGTGACGTGGCCGTATTTTTGTGTTTCCGAAATCGCGAACGACGTGACGCCCTCGGCACAGAGATACTCCCCTATAGTCCGCTCGATGGCCGGCGGCTCGACGAGATAATTCTTTGGAATGTGCGCATCGCCATCATATTCCATCATCCCGGCGTAGAACACCTCCGGCACGCGGCCGCGACCGAACTCGCTGAATTCGGCCTCATCAAACGCCCTCGAGATTTCAATGGCGCGATCGCCACGGAAATTGAAGAACACGACGGCGTCGCCGTCCTCGATCATGCCGACGGGTTTGCCGTCTTCGACGACGACAAAACTGTCGAGATACTGGTCCGTAATCTCGGGGTCTTCGTCGTAGTACGTCTGGATGGCCTCGGCCGCAGACGGAAACGGCCGCCCTTGTCCGAGAACATGGGCCTGCCACCCTTTCTCGACCACACCCCAGTTCGCGTTGTAACGATCCATGGTCGTAACCATGCGGCCGCCCCCGGACGCGATTCGGTAGTCTCGGTTCGCGCCGCGGAGCACGCCGAGCTTTTCCTCGAGCGGGCGGATGTATTCGAGGGCGCTCTTCTCGCCTACGTCGCGACCATCCAAGAGCGGATGGACGCGGACGCGGGGGAATTCTTCCTCGGCGCACCGCTCGAGCAAGGCAAACAACTGCTTGATGTGGCTGTGGACGTTGCCGTCCGAGAGGAGGCCGATGAAATGGATCGTGCCGCCTTTTCCGGCTCGTCCGGCAATCTGCTGCCATGCTTCGCCGCGATACAGCGAGCCGGACGTGATAGCCTTATTGACGAGCTTCGCGCCTTGGGCGAACACCCGGCCGGCCCCGAGCGCGTTGTGCCCGACTTCCGAATTGCCCATGTCGTCGTCGGTGGGCAAGCCCACGGATGTGCCGTGCGCTTTCAGTTGGGTGTAAAGCCGCGTCTCGAAAAGGGCGTCAAGCGTCGGGGTGTAGGCCATATAGACCCCGTCCGACTCGTCCCGCTTGCCAAGGCCGATCCCGTCCATGATGACCAGCACGACGGGTCCCGGAAATGGGTGGTAATTTTGCAGTTTCTTGAGGTGCAATGCACTATCATTCATGGGCATTCGTTCCCTTGACGAGGCATTGGGAGTTCGGAGCCCATAAGTCTACTCTCGTTCGGGGGTGTAATCAACCGGCCCGTGTGCCTGCCAATCCCCGCCTAAGAAGACTTTTTCTGCTTGGCTACTCGCGCTGGCCGAGCCCCCACGTGCTGCGCCGATCGGCCCGCTTAACGATGATTCCGGATGAGCTTCTTGAACTCGACCCGCCCAGGGAAAACGGCAAGATGCCGCATTCCTTACGTGCGGATTTGGATGCCCGAACCCCAATCGCCGGTAAGAATGAGCGCAACACATGGATTCACGCAAGCGGGTGCCCCGCTGCTAGGACGCATTGGCAAGCCCGATGGTTTCCGCGAACCGGCGGAAGAATCCGCTGCTCTGTTTGACGTCGAGCCGGCGTTGCATGAGACGTCGCGCCAGGTCTTCCATGCACTTGGCCGCGGGCGTGTTCGGATACCGCAGCACGAACGGATAGGTCTGCATGACGCCCTGAGATACGTGGATGTCGCGAGGGAGATAACCCAAGAATGACAGCCTGCGGCCCAGGTAGGTTTGGGCCACGCTCGACAACTTCGAAGCTACCGCCATCGCCTGTTGCTCGTTCCGAACCAGGTTCACCATCAACCGAATGGCGGCTTCATCGCGCGTCGCGCAAATGGCCTTAACCATCGCGTAGGCATCGACGATGGCCGACGGTTCCGGCGTGGTCACGAGCAGGACTTCGTCGGCCGCCGCCGCGAAGGCCACCGCGTTCTGGCCGATGCCCGCCATCGTGTCAACCAGGACGAAATCTGCGCCTTCCTGCAGTCTCTCG
>Ga0180438_10005269_pt1 | contig 18078 bp, 12 predicted proteins | sample SS_ome_12_FD_132455 | JGI IMG/M metagenome (GOLD analysis project Ga0180438, IMG submission 132455) | Hypersaline lake sediment archaeal communities from the Salton Sea, California, USA - SS_3_D_2 metaG | ecosystem: Environmental > Aquatic > Non-marine Saline and Alkaline > Hypersaline >...
ATTGGCATGGTTTTTCAGAATCTTGCCCTCTGGCCTCACTTGACGGCGCGACGTCAGGTGGAGTACGTGCTGGGCGGGCTTCCGCGCCGCCAGCGGCGAGAGCGGGCCGCCACGGTGCTCAAAGAAACCCGGCTCCTTCCGGCGGCGTGGGACCGGCGACCTGCCGAGCTTAGCGGCGGCGAAGCGCAGCGGCTGGCCCTGGCGCGGGCGTTGGCGGCGGGGCCGGGAATCCTCCTGCTGGACGAGCCGCTGGCCCAGCTCGACGCGCCGCTCCGCGGGGAGATGCTCGATCTGGTGACCGAAGTGATCGACGCCCGCGGCGTGACAACCGTCCTGGTCACCCACCACGCCGCGGAGGCGATGATGCTGGGCGACCGGATCGCCGTCGTGCAGGATGGGCGGATCGAGATGGAGGGCGCGGCGGAGGAGGTCTTCTGGCAAGCCCCTTCGCTTCAAATCGCCCGCCTGACCGGCCCGCTGGTCCGTTTGCCGCGGTCGTACTTTGCCGAGAAACTGGTCGCTTTTAACCAGGGGTCCGCAGCGCCCGCAGCGCGGGAGTGGGCGGACGACGAATGCATCTACGTCCGGCCGCAGCAATTGCGCTTGGTCGGGCCGGGAGAGCACAACCAGTGGAAGGTGGCGGACTGCCGCCCGGACGGCGCCGACTGGAGGCTGGCTTTGACTTGTGGCTCCCACCGCATCGCGATCGTCGTTCCGCAAGCGGCGGGCATCGGCCAATCGGTCGCAATCGAGGTGAAATCGCGCCCCAGTCCCGATCGTCTCCTTCGATAGACGTTCACGGGGACTGTCCCCCTTAGCAGCGTAAATCCTCAGGGCCGGCTGCGGTTCCCGACCAGGCCGATCGACTGGGCAAGCTCCGCCTTCAGCGAGATCAACACGGCGGCCAAGGAAAGGGCCGGCCCCTCTGCAGGCCGGTCGATCGCAATCACCAGCAGCGGTAGGTGCTGCGTCTGGCCGGCCGGTACGTCCAGCGGCAGACGCACGCCCACCAGGCCGAAGTTGTAGCCGGCGCCGGGCGTGATGAGCTTCTCGGGCCTGGGGGCGGTTTCGGAAAACAGCACCAGCACGGCGTCCTCATGCGAGGGCGGCTCTTTCCACTTGCCGAGCCTCCGGTGGTATCCGGCGTAGTAACTGTCGGGCTCTTTCGGCCCGCCGGGCCAGACTTCGCCGTTGACCTTGCGCAAACACGAGTCGGCCAGAATCAAATGCCCTTGAAGGTCGCTTGTGCCTTCGTTGGCCAGGATCAGATCCACCCGCGCGGCTCGGCCCACGCGACCCGATTGTGCATCGGCCGCCCCCAGTCTGAACGCCTGATACTCTTTGTCGGTAAGCACTGTGAAATAGAGGGCATTGGCCGTAACCACAAGGGGAAGGTGCTTGTCGAGCTTCGCGAAGCTCCAGGATGCCGGCTGCGGGCCGTCGAGGTCGAAGTCGCCGAACCGCTTCGAGTCCGGCCGCGGCGGAGCCGACTCGGGTTCGTCCGCCCTCCGCATTCCCAAGCCGATCGTGTAACGCTTCGCTTCCGGCTTGTCCGCAGGGCCGAGCCAGTCGAGATCGATTCCCACGTGCAGCCAGTCGCACGATCCGAAGTCGTTCGACTCCGGGTTCATGATGTAGTCGGTCAGGTCGTAGCCTGTCGAGCTGGGCGCGACCGTGCCCTGCTTGCGGATGTAGTCGGCAACCGCCACGCTTACTTCCAGCGGCGTTAATGCCAGATCGGAGACGGAAATGCCAGTATACGGGCTGGCCAGGAAATCTTCCGCCGAGGTGAACTTCCATAGCGGCGGCATCTTGCCCGGCTCCGCGCGGTACGCCGGAATGCCGCGATAGGCAAGAGCTACGCGGTACGTCTTGGCAGGGTCCAGGCCTTCCATCGCCAATTCGCCGCTTTGTCCCTCGTTCTGGCGCGGATCCGTGCGGACCGTCCAGGCCGCCGGCTGGAAGCGACGCTGGCCCGCCAGGTCCTCGCCGGACATCGTGCCGGTGCTCACGTACTGCGGCAGGGCGTCGAGCGTGGCCAGATCGTGCATCGTCACCGGCCCGGCCGGGAGCCGCTCGCGCCAGCGAAGATGTCTGGGAGTGTGACCGGCAACGATGCCGATCTCCGCGCCGGTGGCTTCACGGATCGCGTCAGCCTGGAGGCGGAGCAGTTGCATGTAATCGAACGATTGGGTGAGCACGCCGAGCGGCTCCGGACGCGGCACCTGCCACGAAGCATCCAGAATGCAATGCTCCTCTTCAAACGGTTCGTCCGAGACCGCGACGCTCCACATGGACGCGACCGCCGGGATGCCGCGGACGACGCAGTCGCCGGTGCGGAACGCCCACACCCGCTCGCCGGTCATCTCGAAGAAGCCGCCGCGGGCGAAGGCCGCGGCGTCGTTGAAGGCGTAGAGGATCACGTATTTTTTCGGGTTGAGCGGGTTGGGATGGAGCATCGCGATGCAGTGCGTCGGCTGGTCGTAGATCCGCTCCCCGAGGATGAATCGCCCCGGCTCGAACCGCACGGGCAATTCATCGGCGATCCGCGCCGTCAGCCGGTTGATCGCCGGACCGCCGTAAAGGAAGAGGTTCTGCGCGGCGAGGTCGGCCTCGGTGAGCTCCACGTCGGCCTTGGAGTCTTCAGGCCACCAACCGGCCAATCGCGCGGCCTCGCCGGCGGCCAGCGCGGTGGGCCTGACCGCCAGCCAGGTCCGCCCCGGGATCGCAAGGAAACCCTCGGTGTCGTAGGAGCTTTCGACCGTCTGAGCGGCAATCCCGTCGGGCATCGCCGCGCTTTTGACGTATTTTGCCGCCGGCGGGCTGGACAACTCAACCAGAAGCTCCTCCTCGAATGACCCTCGGTAGGAAACTCTCCCGTTGGTCTCCACGGTGATGCTTCCGGCAGGATCGAGGAGCTTGTCGCTCAGAAAGAGCTTATACGCCGCGACGTTCGCCGTCTGAACCGCGATCCGGTTGCCGCCTGCAGCCTCCGCCTCGATGAGGGCTGCCAGCCACGGCTGGTCGACGCGCTCGATCGAGACCCAGTAAGCCCGAGGCCAGGAGAGGTTCCAAGTGGCGTAGCGTACCTTCCTGGGATGGCAATCGCGCCGCTTCGACTTGGCCCAGTCGAGGATGTCGTCGAACTCCTCGGGGTCTTCGTAAGGCTGGTAGGAATGGCCGTGCTGGCCCCAGATGGCCGACGTATCGGCACCAAGACTGCGGAGCATTTGCCAGCGGACGAACTGCGAGCGGTTGAAGCCGCCGTCCCCCCAGCCATCCACGATCAGGCTGGGAAGGTTCGCCAGCGCCGGCAGCTCGACGTTGGTGTACTGCCAGTTTGCACAATTTGGAACGATGCCGGCCACAAGGTGCGGGTAGTGGGAGGCCAGCCAGAGGGCGGTGAAACCTCCGTCGGACCAGCCGGTGAGGAAGATCCGGTCCGGATCGATCGAGAAATCTTCGACCAGTGCGGCGGTCGCCTCGCCAAGCTCGATGTGCGCCCCCATCCGGCCCTTGACCTGCGTGCTGAGGCTGCTCCAGGCGTGGAATGTGTCGGTGCGGTTGGCCATTTCGACCGTGGGGCGGTATCCCCCCGCCACCCGGCCGTCCTTAAAGTGGATTCCGCCGCCGCACTTGTAATACATGAAGAACTGATATTCCTTGGCGGGGTCGTAGCCGGGCGGCACGTGCACCCAGATCGCCTCGATCCGCTGCATGGTCTCGGACCAATAGGGATAGCCAAGCCCCTGACCCGCATACCGCATGCCCGGCTTCCGCCCGGCGAGCAGATCCTCGAGCAGGTTTTCCAGGAATTCGACGGCGGTGCGGCTTTTCCAGTCGAAGCTCGGAGTGCGAAGGAGCATCTGCGTCTTGCGTTGGATCGTGGAAAGATGCTCCCGAACCAACGGGGCTTTTTCATCGAGTTTTCCGAGCAGCTCGCGACAGCGGGCCGTGGCCTGAATCCAGGCGGCGTCCCTTTCGCCGGGCTCGAGCCATGAGGCGGGCGTATCGCCAGGCGCCGCCTGCCTGTCCGCTGCGCCCGTCGCCTGCCACCCCGCCTCGTGGGCCGAGGACCCCTTCCCTGCCGCCAGGCCGCCCTCGGCTGCCATGGCCAGCAGCACCGACAACAGCAGGATGCGGCGACCGCACTGTGGCAAAAGCACGATGGGCGGAAACATCTTAAGCCTCCTCGGCCGGTGGCCTCAGCAGACGTCTCTCACGCGACGTGGTCGGCCTGGACAAGCCGGCCCTGATGCGACGAGTATAGCCCTTCCACGGACTCCGATCCATAAGCTCCCGGCAACAACGGCCGCGTCGTTGCCCGCCGCCGGCCGATGGGATACAATCCGCTTGAAGATCCGTCTCTTGACAAAAGGAGCAACGCCCATGAAATCGCTGACTACCCTGCTTCTCGTCTCGGTCTTGTCGGCTGCTACAACCGCTTCTCTCGCGGGCGAAGCAACCCGGCCGAACGTCCTTTTCCTCATCTCCGACGACATGAACAATTCGCAGGGCTGTTACGGGCATCCGCTGGCGCAAACGCCGAACATCGACAGGCTCGCCGCCCGCGGCGTCCGCTTCGAGCTCGCCTATTGCCAGTTCCCGCTCTGCGGGCCGAGTCGCAACTCGATGCTCACCGGGCTTTACCCCAACAGCACGGGCATCCTGGCTAACCAGGAGATTTTCCGGCAGACGATCCCCTCGCACCAGAGCCTGCCGCAGGCGTTTCGCCTGGCCGGATACTTCGCGGCCCGCATCGGCAAGCTGTACCATTACAACGTCCCCAAGTCCATTGGGACCAACGGACATGACGATCCCGGCTCGTGGGAGCTGGAGCTGAACCCGGCGGGTTGCGATCGGCTGGAGGAGGAGCCGCACATTTTCAGCCTTGTTCCGGGGCAGTTCGGCGGCACGTTGAGCTGGTACGCGTCGCCCAGGAGCGACCAGTACCACACCGACGGCCTGCTGGCCGCCGATGCCGAGTGGGTCTTGGAGCGCTGTGCGCGACAGAAAGACCGCCCGTTTTTCCTCGCCGTGGGATTCTACCGTCCGCACACACCCTACGTCTCGCCGAAGCCGTATTTCGATCGCTACCCTGAAGGGCAGATGCCGGTGGTCCAAGGCGTGAAGGAAGACCAGGCCGACCTGCCGGCCCCCGCCCTGGGCAGCTTCAAAAAAGAGCAGGAGAAGCTCACCGACGAGCTGCGCCGCCAGTGCGTCCAGGCATACTTCGCCAGCACGACGTTCATGGATGCGCAGGTCGGCCGCGTGCTCGACGCCCTAAAGCGGCTCGGCCTGGCCGAAAACACCATCGTCGTCTTCACCAGCGACCACGGTTACCACCTGGGCGAGCACGGGCTGTGGCAGAAGATGAGCCTCTTCGAGGAGAGCGCGCGGGTGCCGCTGGTGATCGCCGCGCCGGGCATGTCCCCCGAAGGGGCCGTGGCCAAGGCCCCGGTGGGCCTGATCGACCTCTATCCCACGCTCGCCGAGCTTTGCGGCGTGAAGGCGCCAGAGAACCTGCAGGGCCAGAGCCTCGCGCCGATGCTCAAAGACCCGGGCGCCGCCGGCCGCGGCTGGACGCTCAGCCAGGTTACCCGCGGCGGCCGCAAGTCCGAAAGCCGCTTCTTCGGCTACGCGCTCCGCACGCCGCGGTGGCGCTACACCGAATGGGCCGACGGCGAGCAAGGCCGGGAGCTCTACGATCACGACGGCGATCCTCGTGAGCTGAAGAACCTTGCCGACGATCCAGCTCACGCAGAAACCGTCGCCCAGCTCTCCCGTCAGCTTCGCGAGGCGGTGAAGGGGACGTTCCCGGCTTCCGGGGAAACGCCTGAACTTGCAGAGAGAGTCTGGGCGCCGAACCTGACCGACCCGTAGAGAATCTTAGCGTGCGTGCTTGCACCGCACGCGATGGCGCAAGAAAACAGCCGGCGTGCGTGCAAGCACGCACCCTATCCAGTGTTTCCTCAATAGAAACTAAGAAGAAGTTGGCAATCACGATGCGGGTATTGGTTCTCATTCTGGCATTCTCGCTATCAGCTTCCTCGTCCGTGGCTGATGAGCGGGACGAAGAGATCGCCAAACTCAAGAAGCGAATTACCGTTTTGGAGGCGCACAACCGGGTTCTCAGTGAACGCCTGACCCAGATCGCGGCTCTTGCAGCAGGATTGACCTCGCGACCACAGGCCGACTTGGCAATCATTGTTGCTTCTGACGATTGGGGTGATGCACAAGAGCGGGACGTTGGACAGGTGCTCAATTCAGCAGCCTTGCCTGTTTGGGAGTCTGCCGGGTCTCCGCCACTTCATCCAATAGCCGTCGCCAACCATCCTGGCAATCCACTGGTGGCTTACGAGAGAGGTCCCCTAGACACCTATATTGTATTGCTTAACGTTCGCGGCCGCCTCTGGGCAAAACTTGCGTACCAGTTCTCCCACGAAATGGCGCATATTCTGGCAAATTACCGCGACGTCCCAAACAAACAGCGTTGGTTTGAGGAGGCCATCTGTGAATGCGCCTCTTTGTATTCTCTTCGCCGAATGGCAAGAACATGGAAGACGACGCCGCCTTACCCAAACTGGTCGTCCTACGCGGATTCGCTCACTGACTACGCAAATGACCGAATCAATGGGGCAGCGGCTATTCCCAACGATGATCTTACGGCCTGGTACTCGGCAAACAAGTCGACACTTGACACGGACCCGACCAATCGGGAACTCAATCAAGTTGTCGCTGTCGAGCTTCTCCCAATCTTCGAGAAATATCCGAACGGTTGGAAAGCGGTTCGGTCGCTAAATCTCGGCGACCCTACTGAGAATGGCACGTTCCACGGATACCTGAAAGCGTGGTATTCGCGCGTCTCAGAATCCGAACGTCCGGTCGTGAGTGAGATCGCAACATTGTTCTCAGTTACTTTGCCCGAACGGTGATGTTTAACCACACGATCCACGCCAGTCTCGGACCCAGGCGTCTTGACAACACGGAACCTTTGGCCGCAGCCCGGTGATCGCTGCAGTTGGCGGATCCGCCTCAGGCTCATCGACTAAGAGGGTCGCAGGGTGTGAGAACTGCGGCAGCACGGGTAGCCGTTGACCAATCGCCATCTACACGAGAAACGAATTAGGAGGCTACTTCATGCACAGATCCAATGACCTTCCCTCTCGCTGCCGACTTTTCGTTGGTTGGTTCGCCGCCACGGCGACACTCCTTTGCCCCGCATTCTGCGGCATGGCTGCGGAGGGAGAGCGGCCGGCCGAGCGGCCGCACATTCTGTTCATCCTCGCCGACGACCTCGGCTGGGGCGACGTGGGCTTTCACGGCAGCCAGATCAAGACCCCGGCGCTCGACGCCCTGGCCGCTTCCGGGGCAAGGCTCGAACAGTTCTACGTCCAGCCGGTCTGCTCGCCCACCCGGGCGGCGCTCCTGACCGGGCGGTATCCGATCCGGCACGGCTTGCAGGTGGGCGTCGTGCGGCCCTGGGCGCAGTACGGCCTGCCGCTGGACGAGCGGACGCTGCCGCAGGCGCTTCGCGAAGCGGGCTATGCAACGGCCATCTGCGGCAAGTGGCATCTCGGCCACCATCAGCCGGCCTACCTGCCCACGCGGCGGGGTTTCGACCACCAGTACGGCCACTACAACGGCGCGCTGGACTACTTCACGCAGGTGCGAGACGGCGGCCACGACTGGCATCGCGACGACCGCGCCTGCTACGACCAGGGCTATTGCACGTTCCTGCTGGCCGACGAGGCCGCGCGGCTCCTCCGCCGCCACGACCCGCAAACGCCGCTGTTTCTCTATCTCCCCTTCAACGCGGTCCACAGCCCCTTTCAAGTCCCCGAGGAGTATCTCGAGCCCTACGCCCAGATGAAGGAGCCTCGCCGCACCTACGCCGGGATGGTGACGGCGATGGACGAAGCGATCGGGCAGGTGGTCGCCGCCCTGGATGAAAAGAAGATGCGGCGCGATACGCTGATCATCTTTGCAAGCGACAACGGCGGGCCTGCCCCCGGGCGCGTCAGCAGCAACGGCCCTTATCGGGCCGGCAAGGCGACGCTCTACGAAGGCGGCGTGCGCGTGGTGGCCTTTGCCGCGTGGGAAGGCCACATCCAGCCCGGCTCGGTGGTCGAGGCGCCCCTGCACATGGTCGATTGGTATCCCACCCTCTTGAAGCTGGCTGGCGCCTCGCTCGACCAAGAGCTGCCCATCGATGGCCGCGACGCCTGGCCGACCATTGCGGAGGGACGGCCGTCGCCGCACGAGGAGATGCTGCTCAACGCCGCGCCGAAGAGCGGGGCGATCCTCGTCGGACAGTGGAAGCTCGTGATCAACGGCTCGATCGCCACCGCCGAGGCCCAGGCCCTGCCTGCCAAGCCTCGGGCCGGGCAGCAGGACGCCGAGGAGCTGATCGAGCTTTTCAACCTGGCGGAGGATCCGCACGAGAAGGAGAACCTCGCGGCCGCAAATCCCGACAAAGTCCGACAGCTCCGCGCACGCTATGAAGCCCTCGCCCGGCAGGCCGTTCCGCCCAAGAACCGGCCGAAGTCGCCCGAGTTTCAATCGCCGAAGGTATGGGGCGAAAACCCGTGACAATTCCCGCGATCAGGATTTGCCGTGGGAACGTCCTCCACTTGCGGTTCACGGGCTGCCCAGCAACTGCCCTTTGACGCGGACGCTCTGGCCGGTGTCTCCAAGCTCCCAGAGCCGCGCCCGCGTGCTCGGCTGTTGAAAGTAGCGATGCAGGCAGAGCACGAGCCGCCCATCGAAGCAAGCCACACTGCGGGCCGAAGACTCCGTTTCTTGCACTCGGTCGGGGGCGTTCGCGCCGGCAGACCGCGCAGCTCGCCCAGCCGCAACCGCAATCGCCACAATAAGCCCGACCGCCGCTGCTTTTGCGAAGCGAGTCATCATCGACGGAGGATCAGACAATCGCGTTGCCGCGAAAGGGCTTAACGGATGGGGAGGGATTCGGACTACCCCCGAAAACTGCGGGAAAACCGCGATTTCTTGCCAAAGTGGCGCAGAATCCGGCGCACCTGAAGCGCAGAACGCCACATACGACCCCCGGTTGGGGACAATCATCGACGCATGGCCCGGCTTGCCCGAAGCAATCAAGGCGGGCATCATGGCAATAGTCCAGACGGCAGCAGTCGAGGAGTGAAACGACCCTCCGGCGCTCCCACTATTCCCCAAAACCCGTCCTACGGATCAACAGAATAACGTGGCAACGGCTGTGAGCCGGGGCTGTCGCCCACGACCGTCGCGCAGCATATGCGATATGAGAACACCCTGCAGGGCAAAGCCGGTCTGCCCGGACCCCGCCATCACGATGTCGCCGGCATCATCCCCGCCCCGGTGCCCTGGGTGAAGTCGCCGCGGATGGTGATCGCGCTGCCGCGGATCGTCTCCGAGAATGAGACTACCGAACTCCACACCACGGCCTCCTGCATGGATCAGCCTGGTCACCACCATTCGCCTCAGGCTCCAGAGACGCCGCCAGGATACGCGATGCGGCTCAGGATGTGATCTTCGCCCCCTGGACGACCCGAAGCTGTCCGGTGGTCGAAAACACAACAGACGCGACGTGAGAACGTCTGAGAGGCAGGCGGGCTTCGCAGACGTCTTCCTCGGGCGTCGAGATACATCCGGGTGGGCAAGTCCACTTCGTTGAGCGCGACGGGCGTCACTGAGACCACCGTTGGCGGCGGGGTCGGACTCGTTGGCTGCACTCGGCCGCGACCTCCGTGTCCCCCGGTGCCATCGCCGTGTGTCGGCCGGCTCCGACCTTCCCCGGCGCCGCCGGCTGCGTCCGTTTTTCAACCGCGTGTGCGAGCGCGTGCGCGACTCGTCGGGCTCACCATCGTCCGCGGCTGGCTCGGTTGCGGGGCTGGAGGGCGAGGACGGCGGCAGCGGCTCGCGGCCGCGGGCACCGACGCCACCAAGGTGCCGATGCCGTCGACCACGACAGCGTCGACCGCCACGGCGCTATTGTCCGAGACCCGCCGCCGCCGAGCACGCCAACGTGCTCGCCACCTTCTCGTCGATCGCCAACCCCTTGGGGCCCCCCGCAGTCTGGAGGTTTTAGCCAGACCCCCCCACTGTGTTGCTTGGTGACATGCACCTATCCCTCTCCGGCGCGCTATGAGAAATGCGTGTGAAGATAGGCAAGATGCCCATTGTCGTGTCGACGATGTTCTCTTGGCTGCCTGCGAGTGCCGACTGGTGCTGATCAGCGCGTCGACGCGCGGTTTTCCTCCACCGCGCCCAGCTTTTGCCCGCCCTGCTCAGGCGCCGGCAAGCCGGTCACCCCGACTCGGCATGGCCGCCGAGAACTCATAAGGCTCTTTGATGGAACGAGTTGAACCTGTGAGTGCTGGGTGGTGCGGGCGTCGCGCCATTCGGCAGCCTTAGGGCAGGGCGAACAAGGGCACAGGCGATTTGATCAACGGCCGGCCGCTTGGATCAGGCCGCCGTCGCCACAAGCTTCTTTGCCTCGGCAAACGCGGCTTCCTTGACTCGCTTGCCTTCTCCGAACCAGATCGATTCGAGGCGTTGCCAACCGCTGGCGTAAATCCAGCAGTGATCGACCAACTCGACAACTCCGTTGTAGGCAGCCCAGAGGCTGTCTTTCGCCGGGGGCTTGTCGTTCCCCCGGCCTTCCTTGAAAAGCCTCGCAGCTTCGTCACGCATTTGACGGACCTTGCGGCAAGCTTCTTCGTAGGACCTGTCCGTTTGGCCACGCTTGCGTTTCGGTTCTGGAAAGACCGCCGACAAGTAGGACTTCAATTCGTCGCCGTGCAAGCGTTTGTCCGCGAATTTTCCGTAGATGTTCGCCAGTTCGCTGTACTCTTCGAGGATCCGCTGGACGGCCGCATGGGCTTCAGAGATCGACGTGCGCATTCCAGGGACGTGGTAGACCTTGAACAGATCATTCTTCCCGACCAAGCTCGCCATCAGCGTGTTCTGGCATACGACGCGAACTGGTGTGAACCGGATTTGGACGGAAGTGCGCCCGTCGTGACTGGTCGAGAAGAGAAGGTACTTCTCCACCTTGTCCACGTCGCTATCCTTGATCCGAATTTCATCTCCAGCGACTTTCCCAAGGACCCAAACACGTTCGCCCTTGCCCAATGCTCCCGCCGTCTCGAACGTAACACCCCCGGCTGCAATGATCGGATCGAAGAATTCAAATGCCTCTCGGTTCTGGAGAACTTGGTAATCGTTCCCGACCAAGGCGAACGGGACGCAATCCGGCTGGCCCCACTTGTCCAGCCGAACGATGGCTTTCTTGTCCGGGATTTGGCAGAAGATGCCGCCTTCCATACAGTAGACCGGTTTCAGCCCGACTTCCCAGCCGAGATTTGCCGCCTGCATGGCCTCGGCAGCCGTGCGTGGCGGGCTTTCCAGCACGGTGCCCAGGCCATGCCACGGCACCAGGCGGACGGACATCATGGAGGCGAGGCCGTTTTCGATGTTCAGATTGTGAGCCACGGTACGGTTCCCTTCATGTTCGTTTCCACGTTGGATGGTACGGGGGTGCGTATCTCAGAACCGTCCATACCCCGAAATCCTTGCCCACAGTTTTCAGTGGTAGGGTGCCCAGTAGACATGTTGGACTTTTCGGTCTTTGACGGTGACGGTCATGTACATGCGCCTGGACTCAAGCGGAATGTAGACTTTGAACTCCGGGACCGATAGGTCCAGGTTGATCGCGATTTCCTCGTCGAAGAAACGATCAATGGGCAGGTCTGTCGGCAGGAACTCCATCCACTCCGTATCCGACGCGAGTTCGTATTCGCTGCTCGGTTGGTACGCCCAGTGCGACTGTAATCTGCCATACCTCGTCACGTACTCTTCGTGACTGTGGTAATCGCCGTCTTTAACCCAGCGCGAGGGGGCGTTCCTCTTCGACTCTTTGAAGGCCCGATGCCTGGAAAGGTGATAGCCGCCGAAGATTCTCGTATTGACGATCTCGTCGATCGAAGTCGCTTGCCTAGCGACAAGCGTGTAATCGCCTCCGCGCAACTCGATTCTCTCCAACAGCCTCCCGCCGGGTAACGTGGTAGGCCAATACCACCAAACCCTGAGCGCAACGGCTGCAGAGATTGCGATCAGTATGCCCTTGACAATCAACTTCTCTCGGTTCATTTCTTGGGCAATGTGCCGTGATGAAAAAAGGAGCGCCGAACCACGACTGCTCCTCGAACCCCGACCAAGGGGCGCAGCAGAACAGCACATGGCCGGCGCCCCATACGCGGGGCGCTCGTCCAAGCACTGCTTCTGCTGCAAGAGCCGTTAAGGCCCAGGTTGGTCGTTTTCGAGGAAGCAGTCCCTGACGCTCGCGCGTCATTCAGTTGTCGATCCGACCGTCCACGCAGGTACGGCCGGCTCGGTAATGCCTACTCGGCTGTTTGCTCGACTCCTCGTTCAAGTGGAAGTCATCGGCGGCCCACCGGCGACGGGCCCGTGAACCAGAGTACCAGGCGGCAACACGGCACACCATCAGGGTGGAGCCGGCGAACGTGGATCTATGAGAAGATCCACCCTGGCGGGGGGAATCGAACGTCGAGGGCCTGCGGATTCCCTCGCCCAAAAAACGGTTCATGCGGCTCGCGGGGTGGATCGACCCGCGTGGCAGGCGAGGATTGGATCGCCGAGAGATCTTTCGCGCCGGGGGTACTGGGCTAGTTTCATTCCCCCGCAGCTAGGGTATCATAGCGGCTGCTGGGTGCCTGGCGGGATCGCTACTCACCGGGCTAATCGAGTCGGGGGCAGCCGCCTTTACACCTGCCTTTCGGCGTTTGCCCCTGGCCCGGCCCGGCATTCAGAAAGGTGGGTTCTAATGGCTGCCAAGAGGGCCGCAAGTAGGAAGTCGACCAACGCCAACGGGGCCAATCTGGGCTTTGAGCAGACGCTCTAGCTGGCGGCGGACAAGTTGCGGAACAACCTGGACGCGGCGGAATACAAGCACGTCGTGCTGGGGTTGATCTTCCTCAAGTACATCTCCGACGCCTTCGCGGAAATTCACGCGAAGCTGACCGCCGACCAGGCCGAAGGCGCCGACCCGGAAGACCCCGACGAGTATCGGGCCCAAAACGTCTTCTGGGTCCCCCAGGAAGCTCGCTGGACACACCTTCAGGCCAAGGCCAAGCAGCCCAGCATCGGCAAGCTGGTCGATGAGGCGATGGACGCCATCGAGCGCGACAACCCCAGCCTCAAAGGCGTGTTGCCCAAGCAGTACGCCCGGCCGGCCCTGGACAAGCAGCGGCTCGGCGAACTGATCGACCTGATCGGCACGATCGGCCTGGGCGACCGGGAGAACCGCTCGAAGGACATCCTGGGCCGGGTGTACGAATACTTCCTTGCCCAGTTTGCCAGTGCGGAAGGCAAGAAGGGCGGGCAGTTCTACACGCCCCGCTGTGTGGTCCGCGTGTTGGTGGAAATGCTCTCGCCCTACAAGGGCCGCGTGTTCGACCCGTGCTGCGGCTCCGGCGGCATGTTCGTCCAGAGCGAGCGGTTCGTCGAGGAGCACGGCGGGCGGATCGGCGACATCTCCATCTACGGCCAGGAGTCGAACCCGACCACGCGGCGGCTGTGCAAGATGAACCTTGCCATCCGCGGGATCGACGGCGACCTGGCCCGCGAACACGCCGACAGCTTCCGCCGCGACCTGCACAAGGACCTGAAGGCCGATTTCGTCTTGGCCAATCCGCCGTTCAACGACAGCGACTGGGGCGGGGACAAGCTGCAAGAAGACGTACGATGGAAGTGGGGTGTGCCGCCCAAGGGCAACGCCAACTTCGCCTGGGTGCAGCATTTCGTCCATCACCTCTCGCCCAAAGGCCGCGCCGGCTTCGTGCTGGCCAACGGGTCGATGAGTTCCAACCAGTCGGGCGAAGGCGAGATTCGCCGCGCGCTGGTCGAGGCCGATATGGTCGAATGTATGGTGGCCATGCCCGGCCAGTTGTTCTACTCGACGCAGATCCCGGTCTGCCTCTGGTTCCTGTCGCGCAAGAAGCCGATCCACCGGGCGAAGCAGACGCTATTCCTCGACGCCCGTAAGCTGGGCACGATGATCGACCGCGTGCATCGGGAACTGACCGATGAGGATATTGGCCGGCTGGCCAAGACCTTTCACGCATGGCGGGGCGAAAAACTCCCCTCTCCCTCTGGGAGAGGGGCCGGGGGTGAGGGCGGCAAGTACAAGGACGTGCCGGGCTTCTGCAAGTCGGCCACCACCGATGACATCGCCCAGCATGGCCACGTCTTGACGCCGGGCCGGTACGTCGGGGCCGAGGAAGTCGAAGACGACGGCGAACCGTTCGCCGACAAGATGCAGCGGCTGGTGGTCACACTGAACGAGCAGTTTGCCGAATCGCGGAAGCTGGAAAAGAACATTCGCCATAATTTGGAGGCGCTGGGCCTGTGGCGGGCGACTTGAGGTCACAAACTGGCACCTCAAGTCCCCACCGGAGCTTCGCCCGCTGCGGAGGAAGGAAATGGCCAAAACCCGATCCTTGATCCCGGCGGAACGCATTGAGCAGGCCATCCTCCTCATTCGTGGCCAGAAGGTGATGCTCGACAACGACTTGGCGTCGCTGTACGGCGTCGAGACCAAGGCATTGACGCGGGCGGTGAAACGGAATACAGAGCGGTTTCCCGAGGACTTCATGTTCCAGCTTGACGAGAAGGAGTTCGAGGACTTGAGGCGCCGTTTTGGCACCTCAAGTTCCTGGGGCGGCCGCCGCTACGCCCCCTACGCCTTTACCGAGCAAGGCGTGGCGATGCTCTCCAGCGTTTTGCGGAGCCCGCGGGCGGTGGCGGTGAACGTCGAGATCATGCGGGCGTTCGTGCGGTTGCGGCGGATGCTTGCCTCCCACGCCGACCTGGCACGCAAGCTCAATGCCCTGGAAAAGAAGTACGATGCCCAGTTCAAGGTAGTCTTCGACGCCATCCGGCAATTGATGGCGCCCGCGGCGGGCCCGAAACGCCGACAAATCGGATTCCACGCCAGGGAGGACGCACGATGACGTTCCCCCGAGTCGATCTGTCGCGGAAGCTGGAGAAGGCCATCCGCTCAAACCTGGAGGGCTTGGGGTATGGCGCGTGAGTGGGTTAAAGACTCGCTGGGCGAGCTGATCGAGATTAGACATGGATTTGCCTTTAAGGGCGAGTTCTTCCACGATGAACCACACGGTGACGTGCTTCTTACACCAGGCAACTTCGCCGTGGGAGGCGCGTTCAAGACCGACAAGTTCAAGTATTACGACGGACCTGTTCCCGAGGAGTTCGTTCTTCGTGAAGGCGACCTGCTTGTCACGATGACGGACCTAAGCAAGCAAGGCGACACACTGGGCTATTCAGCCTTTGTTCCGTCACGCAGCGACGGTCGCCGCTACCTCCACAACCAAAGACTCGGAAAGGTCATACTCAAGGAAGAAAAGTCTCTGGACATACGCTACCTCCACTACCTCATGTGTACCAAGGAGTACCGCCATGAGATTCTGGCAAGCGCCACCGGGACGACCGTCAAGCACACATCGCCAGAACGAATCAAGCGATACGACTTCTTGCGTCCCCCGATGAAGCAGCAGAAGGCCATCGCCCACATTCTCGGCACGCTGGACGACAAGATTGAGTTGAACCGGCGGATGAACGAGACGTTGGAGGCGATGGCGCGGGCCGTGTTCAAGTCGTGGTTCGTAGACTTCGACCCTGTGCGGGCCAAGGCCGAAGGCCGCAACCCCGGCCTCCCCAAGTCCATCGCCAACCTCTTCCCCGATTCCTTCGAGGATTCGGAATTGGGCAAGATTCCGAAAGGCTGGCGGATTGGATCAGTCGATGAAGAGTTCGACTTGACGATGGGGCAGTCTCCGCCCGGCGAAACGTACAATGAGACTGGCGAGGGAGTGCCATTTTACCAGGGGCGTGCCGACTTTGCATTCCGCTTTCCAACTCGGCGCGTCTTCTGTACCGCACCCACTCGATTTGCCAAAGCTGGGGATACTTTGGTCAGTGTGCGGGCACCGGTCGGCGACATCAATATGGCCGCAGAGGATTGCGCGATTGGACGTGGAGTTGCAGCGGTGCGGCACAAGACGGGCGCTCGCTCCTACACGTACCTTTGCATGCGGTCTCTTGACGGGGTCTTTGCGCAATTCGAGGCCGAAGGTACGGTCTTCGGGTGCATCGGCAAGAAGGACTTCCATAAGATTGCCGCCACCGTTCCGCCGAAAGAGCTTGTGCAGGTTGTCGAGCGCATCACATCGCCGCTTGATGATAGGATAGAATGCGCCGAACACGAATCCCGCACTCTCGCCGCCCTCCGTGACGCCCTCCTGCCCAAGCTGCTTTCGGGTGAAATCCGTGTTGGCAAACTGGCGACACGCGATCATGGTACTCCAGAGTGCCGGCTGTCCTGAACAGAGCAGCTCATGATGAAGTTCCTGAAGCAACAATTTGAGGAAGCTCTTGAGGCCCGCATTGACAGTGACGGAAGGGTCAACGTCGGCCGGTACTCCTTCGAGGCCGTGGAAATCCTGAACCTTGCGGGAGACGCGTATGAGACAACATTTCACGATTGGCTATGGGAGGACTGGCTTCCAATACGAACAGACCGGCTTGCGGAACTCCTCACGCTCAAGTTTAACGAAAGCCGATTCGGAGAGCTGCGAAACGCGATAGGTAAGGGGTGCGTCGTTCCTTTTGTCGGGTCGGGCATGTCGGTTCCTTCAGGGCTGCCCACTTGGACCGAGTTCCTGAAGAAACTGCGAAAGATTCAAAGCGCTCTGGACTGCCATGCTTTCCGGAAAATGCTCAGCGCTGGCGACTTTGAGGGCATCGCGTCGGAGCTTTTCAGAGGAATGCCTCAACAGTTGTTTGAAGAAAGGATAGAAGCCACATTCGGTATTTCGGACGTGAGTCTGGTCACAGGGCCAATTCATTTCCTGCCCCTATTGTTCGACTCCACTATCGTCACGACCAACTACGACGACCTTCTTGAAAAGCTGTTTGCGGAACATGCAACCACTTTTCAGGACATCCTCTATGGGCCAAGGATTGCGCAATACAGGAGGCGGGGGCCAGCGGGAACACGTCGCCTGTTGAAGTTGCACGGCAACTACCGCGACCCGGAAACGCGAGTACTTACGCGGGAAGAGTATGACGAGTTCTACCGCAATGGATGCCCAGGTCGAGAGGAGTTGTCGCTGCTCTTCAGGGGGCACTCACTGCTCTTTCTGGGATGTAGCTTGAAGAATGACCGTACGATGTCGCTACTCCACGAGACGGCGATGGCCGACCGGGGAATGCCTCGCCACTACGCCCTGCTTTCCATGCCAAGAAGCCCAAACGGGTTGCGCAGTAGGGAGCACTTCTTGACTGAACGCAGCATCTTCCCAATTTGGTATGACGGCGATCACAATGAAGACATCGAGACGTTCCTGGTCGGAGTGCTGGAATACCTTAAGAAACTCTGATAAGCGGTCGCAGGACGCCTTATGACCTCTCAGCTTACCGAATCCGAAGTCGAAGAGGCCGCCCTGTCCTGGTTTGCTCAACTGGGCTACGATCTGGCCCACGGCGAAGACGTTGTGCGTGACGGGCCGCACGCCGAGCGGGAGTCGTTTGGCGACGTTCTGCTTGTCCAGCGGCTTCGGGATGCTATCGACCGGCTTAACCCGACGATTCCTGATGAGGCCCGCGAAGATGCTTTCCGCAGAGTTGTTCGGCCCGACCGCCCCACCCTGATTGCCAACAATCGGGCGTTTCACCGGATGCTGCGGGATGGGGTCGAGGTCGAGTATCGGCGCGATGACGGCAACATCGCGGGCGACCGGGTTGGGCTGATCGACTATGAGGACCCCGACAACAACGACTGGCTGGTCGTCAACCAGTTCACCGTCATCGAAGGCCAGCACAACCGCCGGCCCGACGTGGTGGTGTTCGTCAACGGCTGGCGGTACACACAAGCTGCTAACCGAACTGCCGTTGAAAGCGCCCGGAATGCTGAAGGACATAGACGACGACACGGTGGTCGAGCACTTTGTGGGGGGGAAGTGGCTTAAGACTGTGCCG
>Ga0180438_10005275_pt1 | contig 18061 bp, 13 predicted proteins | sample SS_ome_12_FD_132455 | JGI IMG/M metagenome (GOLD analysis project Ga0180438, IMG submission 132455) | Hypersaline lake sediment archaeal communities from the Salton Sea, California, USA - SS_3_D_2 metaG | ecosystem: Environmental > Aquatic > Non-marine Saline and Alkaline > Hypersaline >...
TGTCTAGCTCCCCGTCCACTTAATTGTCTATCAATACGTCTTGATTGGTGTCTGGAGGTTCCGATAACATATAAACCTCCTAGATCTACAACATCTTTGCCTAGTTTAATGTCAGTACCGCGACCGGCCATATTTGTAGCGACAGTAATAGAGTCTTTTTGCCCGGCCATTGCAATAATTTCAGCTTCTTTTTCATGATTTTTGGCATTTAAAACGGTATGTTTAAGTCTGGCATTTTTTAAAATTCTAGAAATTTTTTCTGAAACGTCTACAGATTCGGTTCCGATAAGGATAGGTTGTCCTTTTCCATGAACTTTGATAACCTCAAGTAAGATTGCATTATATTTTTCCCGTTCAGACATATAAATTTCATCATTTTGATCAATTCTCTGACAATTTTTATGGGTGGGAATTTCTAAAACATCAATTTTATAAATTTCTTTTAATTCTTGCGCCTCTGTGATAGCTGTCCCTGTCATTCCTGCAAGGCGCTTATACATGCGAAAATAATTTTGTAAGGTGATAGTTGCATACGTTTGCGTTTCCTTTTGAATCGCTACCCCTTCTTTTGCTTCAATTGCCTGATGAAGTCCGTCAGAGAAGCGTCTACCTGGTTGCGGCCGTCCCGTGTTCTCATCAATAATGACGATTTTCCCTTCTTGGATGATGTAATCAACATCTTTTTCCATCAATAAATGTGCTTGATATAATTGACGAATATTATGAGATTTTTCTTTTCTAATAGAGTCCTCTTCTCTTAATTGCACCTTTTTTTCCATTTTATCTTGGTCAGATAGAGTCTTGTCATTATCGATTTTTGCATACTCCCCACCTAGATCGAGCATTGTAAATTCTGAACCGTTGCCTTTCCAGCGCTTAACGCCCTTATCTGTTAATTCATAATCTGAGTTTCGTTCATCGATAATAATGTAAAGAGATGCTAAGGCTTCAAATTTTTCTTCTTTATTGACATCGTTCCAGTAGTACGTTTCTAATTTATCGAGCCGTGCTCTTAAGTCTGGATGTTCCTTAATCCGTTTTAGAATTTTATTGTTGGGAGTTCCTTTGCTAACAAGCCATAATTTTTTTAAAGCTTCTGTGCACTCTTCTTCTTGCTTTTTAGTGAGTTTAGGAAATTCTTCTACTTCAGAAAGTAAGTTTAGTTTTTCGAAAAATCGTCTCCCTTCTGATGCTAATCGATTACACTCATCCCTTTGTAATTTGACCATGTCTGCAACAGGGTTTTTGAGTTCATCGTACATTTGCTTAGAAACAGCAGAGGGACCTGAAATAATTAGAGGTGTTCTTGCTTCGTCAATTAAGATGGAATCGGCTTCATCGATAATTGCAAAATAATAACCACGCTGACATTGTTCTTCAACTTTTGTGACCATTGAGTTGTCGCGAAGGTAGTCAAATCCAAATTCAGAGGCAGTTCCATATAAGATATCAGATTCATAAAGTTCTTTTCGTTTGTGAGCGGGGGAGTCATTTGTGATAGAGCTTACAGTAAGCCCGAGATAGCGAAAGATAGTTCCAATCCACTCACAGTCACGTTTTGCGAGGTAGTCGTTTACAGTAACTAAATGGACAGGATTTCCAGTTAAGGCATGAAGATAAAGGGGCATAGCTGAAGTAATCGTTTTCCCTTCACCAGTTTGCATCTCAGCAATGGCTCCATTGTGCATTGCAATAGCACCTACAAGTTGAACATCATAAGGAATCATGTCCCATTTTTGGTCGTATCCCGATACGTGGACTTGTGTTCCAACAAGACGGCGACAAGCATTTTTTACGACCGCATAGGCTTCAACCAATAAATCATCCGTTGTCTCACCATCGGCAAGACGGGCTTTAAATTCTTGAGTTTTTGCTTTTAAATCTTGATCAGACAGATCTTGAAGGGACTCTTCTGCAGCATTAATTTTTTTTACTACTTTAAAATATTTTTTAATTTGACGTGTTTGCTGAGTGCCGAATAATTTTTTTAATACTTGAGCCATTACTTATCCATTTCATAGTTGATAACCCATTTTAACCTAAAAATCATTTTTCGTGGGAAATTTCTGCAAGTATGTTAATATTTTTTCACATATGGAAGAAAAACACATATTTGTATTTGACAGAGGCGAAAATAAAATTTTTCAGGAAAAGGTTTTTGGCGAAAAAATTCTTTTATATTTGTATGAAAAAAATAATTTTATACGCTGTTTTTGCCGCTCACTAGTGAGTAAATTATCTTTAATTTCATGGTTATTTGGCGCTTGGCAAAAATTGCCCTTTACAAAAAGGAAAGTAAACCCTTTCATAGTAAAGTATAAGATTGATAAAACAGAATTTGCTAAAACTACATTTTCATCTTTTAATGATTTTTTTATTCGAGAGTTAAAAAAAGAATCCCGTTTACTGGCATCGAGTGATATTATAGTGCCTGCAGATGGGAGATACCTTGCTTATCAAGATTTTGCTCAATGCAAGAGACTTTATGTAAAAGGAGAAAAATTTTCCCTCTACAAACTATTAGGAAATGATCAAAAGTTAGCAGATAGATATGCAAATGGAACTTTAGTAATTGCGAGGTTGGCTCCCCCTGATTACCATCGATTCCATTTCCCATTAGATTGTACTGCCTCAAAGCCTAAATTACTAAACGGACCACTTTTTTCAGTAAATCCTATCGCCTTGCGGACCAATATTGATTATTTAACCCAAAATAAGCGTTCAATCATACACCTAAGAAGTAAATTATATGGTGAAGTAATTTGTCTTGCTGTGGGAGCAACAAATGTCGGTTCTATGCACTTTACCTATCTAGAAAATCAGCTCTATAAAAAAGGAGAGGAGATGGGATACTTTTCTTTTGGGGGCTCAATGTTGATCTATCTTTTTGAGCCAGGTAAAATTCAAATAGCTTCAGATATTGTTAAATATTCAAGTGAAGGGACTGAAGTCCTCTGTAAGATGGGGCAGCCATTAACAGGCTTACTTTAAATTAATTTTTATATATAATAAAATTGATAATTATGATATTATATATGCTTATTATGAATAATTATCAAAAAATCAGAAGCTTTTTTACCAGAATAGGGGCTCCTCGTCTTGGACGGAGCATTACAGCATTTTGTTCTGAACCGATCCATTCTCTCAGGGCTTCTATCTATTATCTACTAGGTTATTTGGAACCTTTTTGTTTTTATCAAATGAATCCCCATAAAATAAGACCCTCTCAAGTAAAAAAAAGAGCTATTTTGCTCATTCACGGCAATTTTCACAACCAATCAGCTTGGATAGCTCTAGCTAAATCTTTAACACAATCAAATTTAGGGCCTATTTATACTGTTAATCTAAATCCTGGGCCTCTAACAGAAGCCGATAGAGAGGTGATCAATGCAAAAATTGCTGAAATTCGTTCTCAGTATGATGTACATGGGGCGAAGGTCGTTATTGATATAATAGGGCATTCTAGAGGCTCTGAAATGGCCTTTTTAACAGCCTTAGAAGATAATTGCTGGCAAATTTCTTCTGGATTTAAAAAAATCACCTCTGAAAAAGTCTCATTTAAACCTGAAATTGGTCGAGTGATTCGCGTCGGCACTCCGACCGATGATGAGGAAAAAAATGCCCTTCCAAGAGATCTTCTAGATCGCATTTATGAAATTGATGCCTCAAATGATTCGTTTGTCTTGCAAAAATCACAGGTGAAAAAAACCAATCGCATTTTAGTTGACACAGGGCATCTAGGCCTTTTGTTTTCCCCCACAGTCCATCGTCAAATTCTCCTCTGGCTTACATAGGGTGTGTATTGTATAATGACTATACTAATCTAGATTCATGAGTTTGAGCGCATTTTCATCACTTAGCCACCGGAAATGTTTTAATAGGTATTCAAATTGAAATTCTATTAGATCGGGGTTAATCTGGTCTTTGGATAAATGAGCTCCCGTAAAATGAAAACCGACAAATGGAATATCAAGGGCATCTAATTGTTTTTTCATACTTTGGAGATTTTCTTCTAAGTCATCAACAAAAATTACTTTTGATGGTTTCCAATCGAGCTGTTCTAAAAAAGCTGTTAAAACTTCCCCTTTTGAATAGCCTTTAGAAAATAAGATACCTTTTTCAAAGAGAGGGGGACGATGATTTGTTTTTCGGATTTCTTGGAAACTAATAGCATTAGGTAAATCAAAAGAGGAGGAGAAGTCAATACCAAGATCTTTTAATTGATTAATTTTTAAATGCTCTACTTTTGGAATGATTCCAAATTGACCGGTTGGGCAACTCGTTAATGCAAGTGTTTTAAATCCTCGTTGTTGCAACGTTTGTAAAAAATGCGGTGTGGATTTTTCTATTAAAACCCTTTCTGGTTCTAGTATGGTTAGACTAAGGAGGTTTATAAAATGTTTTCTCTCGCGACCTAGTTGGATTTCTGTGAATTTTTTATGGACAATGTCTAAAAAAATGTGATTGCATTCAGGATGGAGAAAAATATCAGTTGTAGTGATGAGAGTATCATCGATATTAAAGATGACTAAAGTATCAGGATCTTCATTTTCTAATTGCATCTCTTCTAATTTGTCAATTTTTGATGGAATGGAGGTTTTTTTGAGGTCTTGCGCGCTAATTTCAGTTACAATTAAAATTAAGGGTATGAATAAGTAGATGAATTTTTTCATATATGTATTTCCTTTGAGTTATAGTCATTTATAGTAGAAACTATTTGGAATGACGCTAAATAGTGTATAGTATAGTCATACTGAAATGCAAAGAGATTTCTAGCAAGTGCTGGGGGGCTGAAAATACCCTCCACACGAAGTAGTGGGCCTACATAAGTCTCAGTTCAATTGTTTTTTACTATAACTTTAAAACCTTACTGTTTTTTAAGGGTTAATAATGAGCAAATGGGGCAGTTAGTCTTGTCATGACCTCTCGCGGGGCAATATTTTCTGGCAAAATAGATGATTTGGAGATGGAGTTTGTTCCACGAGGATTTGGGAAAGACTTTTTTCAGGTCGAGTTCTGTTTGCGTGACATTGGTCCCTGTGGATAGCCTCCATCTTTTTGCACAGCGATGGATGTGGGTGTCGACTGGAAATGCCGGTATTTTAAAAGCTTGTGACATGACAACAGAGGCTGTTTTATGGCCAACTCCTGGGAGTTTTTCTAATTCTTTGAAGGTTTGAGGAACCTTGCCATTGTGGTTTTCAATGAGGAGATCTGAAAGTGTTTTAATAGCTTTAGCTTTTGTTTTCCATAACCCACAGGGGCGAATTATTTCCTCAATTTCATGTAATTTTACATTTGACATTTCATTGGGTGTTTTTGCTTTTAGAAAAAGGAGAGGGGTGATTTCATTGACTCTAATATCTGTACATTGTGCAGATAGTAAGACGGCAATTAGAAGGGTATAGGGATCTTCATGTTTAAGGGGGATTTGGGGCTCTGGGAAGAATTTATCCAAGATTGTTTCAATGAGTTTTACTTTCCGACGCAAAATTTTGAAAAAATAGCTCCTAAAATATCTTCTGTAATATTTGTCCCAATAATTTGGGAAAGTTCTTTTAAAGCACCCCTAATATCTGAGACGATAAATTCAGGTGAAATATCAGTTTGTAGTGAGGTGATTATCGTTTTAATAAATCGTGAAGCATTTTTCAGAGCAAGAAAGTGTCGTTCTTGGGTGATAATAATTTCATCTTTATCAGATATGATTCCATTTTTAATTCGCTCTTGCAAGGCTGTTTTTAAAGTGTCTATCCCAGAGAAGTTTTTTGCTGAAATTTTAATTCCAGATGAAGGAGATGTGTGAGGGAGGTCTATTTTATTCCATACTATAATAGCGTCTTTATGTTGATCGATTAGGGATTGTTCTTCATCCGATAGTGGTTTTGTTGCATCTAAAACAATGAGGATAATATCAGAATCTTGAGCTGCTTTTTTGGAACGACGAATGCCTTCAATTTCTACGAGTTCTTCAGTGGAGCGAATACCTGCTGTATCGGTTAGAGTAAAATGATATCCACCAATGCGTAACTCTTCTGATAGAAGATCACGTGTAGTTCCAGGGATAGGAGTGACAATTGCGCGATCAGAATTTAGTAAAGCATTCATCAAGGAGGATTTTCCCACATTTGGAGAGCCTAAAAGACAAAGTGAAATTCCTTGTGTGATCCTTTTGCCGTCATGAAAGGTTAAAATAAGTTTGTCAATTTTAGTATGAATATTTTGAACCATCTCAATTATTTCAGAAAGAGACGCAAATTCAAGCCCCTCTTCTGGATAGTCAACCCACGCTTCAATAATTGCGGCAATATCGGTTAAACATTTCTGAAGGTCTCTAATTTTAACAGAAAGTTTTCCGCTGAGTTGTTTTTCTGCAGCATTTAAGGCACGTTCATTTTTTGCACCAATCAATGCTTGGATAGCTTCTGCTTGAGCTAGGTCAATATTTCCATTTCGATAGGCTCTTAAAGTAAATTCTCCAGGTCCAGCAGGCCTGGCACCACTTTCTAATATTCGAGCAAGAACTTTTTGCGTAAGTAGCATTCCTCCATGACCCATAATCTCAATTGTGGCTTCACCTGTATACGATTTACCTTCTTCCATGGCAAGCAATAAAACTTCGTCAAGAACATGATCTGTATTGGATAAAATCTTGCCTAAATGTGCTGTATGAGAGCGATATGAAAATACATCTCCGGTAAAAATTTTATTTGCTATTTCGTAGGCATCAGAACCCGATATCCGAATTACTGAAATTCCCCCTTCTCCGGGAGGTGTACAAATCGCTGCTATTGTTTCATTCATGAGAGAGAGGATAGCCTAAATCCCAATAATCTACATCTTAAAAGTAAGGCGATTGCAAAATTCCAACGGTTTTTTGTCTACATAGTCATTTAACTTTTAAATAGTTTTTCAAATTCAAATGATTATATTGCCTATTTATAAAATTGAATTCAAATTGTTGATCTTTATGTATTATTTATATATAATAATTGGTGTATAATAAGTTGTGTTTATTATTAAAATCACTTTTTGGTAAGTATGTTTTTTAATTCTTTAACTTCAGTCCCAGAAAATCCAACAAGTACTGTATTTGAGTATTCTCAAAAATTGTATTGTGAGATTGGTTCCCATAGGAATGAGATGGTGGATATTAGGGGGCGTTTGGCTGATGTGTTAGGTGTAGTGGCTGCAATAGCTGTTTATGCACTTAGTTTATTTGCAATTTTAGAAACATTGCTAAGAGCTTCTATTGTAGCGATTAAAAAAAACAATTACCAACCTATTGATAAAAAGAGATCGTTAAGTGAGTATCGCCGCGAAGGCTTGACGTATGTCAAATTAGCCTTAGTATCTCCGTTTATTCTCCTTGGGAGTTTAGTTGCATTTGATACTTGTTTCCCTTACTTGGATCACTATAATCAACTTTATCCTCCTACTCATGATGATGAAGAACCGCTTTTTGTGAACGGTCCTCCAAGAGAAATAAAGAAAGAGAGACAATTTGAGTTTGGATGTCATGAAATGCTCGCGATAGAAATAGAAGATGGTGGACGGGTTTCCATTGCTGATCTACAAGGGGAATCCGACTCTCCTTCTGAAGTGGCACAAAGGGAAAATACAGATACTCGTTGGGTTGTTGATCCTGATTTCTATGGCGATGATGAGTTAGAAGATGTTCCTTTCTAAAATGCAGGAAGTGCCTATCCAACTCGCAAAGAAATGAGCAAGTAGATTTAACTTTTTTTCAAAAATGTTTATTTGGAATTTTGTTAGCAGTTGTTTAAACCAAAGATAGGGCGCGGGTGATCAGTTTGGGAAGGGGGAGTTCCTTGGGAGATGCGTCTAGAGCTTTTTGGAGAGCCTTTTGCGCTTGAGTATGATTGTATCCGAGATTGATTAGGGCTGTCAGGGCATCTGAGGCTATGTGGGAAAAATTTTCATTGCTGGTTGTTTTTGAATCAAGTTTTAACTTGTGGATTTTATCGCCAAGTTCATAAATGATCCGCTCGGCGGTCTTTTTCCCAATCCCAGGAATTTTATTTAAAAGAAGGGTGTTTCCGGTTTGGATGGCAAGTTTTAGGTTAGAGCTTTCTACATGACCAATTAAACTTAGGGCTGTTTTAGTTCCAATCCCTGAAACTGCACAAAGTTTTTCAAAAAAATTTCTATCATCTTTTGTTTGAAAACCAAAGAGTTTCATTGAATCTTCTCGCACAACAAAGGAAACAAAGAGGCAGATTTCTTGTGAGAGTTGAATATTTTGGGTATAGAGATTTACTGGAATAAAAATTTTGTACCCAATTCCGTTGGTATCAATTACGAAATATTCCGGGCAAATGTAGGAAAGAGTTCCTCTTATATGTTCATACATGGGCGAACCTTTGAAAAGTGAGCGTGAGTAATGGCTAAAGCTAATGCATCTGCTGCATCTTCAGGTGAGGGAAGTTCTTTTAAATGCAGTAAAAGCTGCATCATCCTGCCGATTTGCATTTTACTTGCAGAACCATTTCCAGTCACTGCTTGTTTTGCTTTAGAAGGGGTATATTCAAATACAGGGACTTTATTCTTTGCAGAGGCGATTAAAACAGATCCTCTAGCCATAGAAAGTTTGAGTGCACTTTGTACATTTTTATGTACATATTGTGTTTCAACTGAAAGGGCATCGGGTTTGTAAAGCTTAAGTATGGTTTCAATGCCCTCAAAAATCGATAGGTATTTTTCAGGAAGTGAATCTTTTGCTTTTGTTTTAATAGCACCAAATTCAATCAATTTGTATTGATTGCCAGAAAGTTCAATTAATCCCCAACCTGTAATTTGGGTGCCAGGATCAACTCCTAGAATTTTTTCCTTTGTCATAGTTCTAAAATACTTTTTTCAGGTGTTTTTTTACATAGAATTTAGTCATACTAAAAAAAGTTATGAAAAAAATTATAGTTCGCATGCCCAATTGGATTGGGGACTTGGTAATGGCAACACCCTTTATAGAGGGGCTTCGAGAGAAATATCCCGATGCTTTTATTACATGTCTTTGTTCTGAAGGTTTAAAAAGTTTATTGGAGAATAATCCTTTTATTGATGAAGTGATGGGGTTTTCTAGAAAAAAGCGATTTTTTCCGAAAGATAACCAAGGGAGTTCTTTGATTGCTTTTCTACGAAAGAGACAATTTGATGAGGGGTATCTCCTTACAAATTCATTTTCATCTGCATGGATCTTTTGGGCTGGAAAGGTAAAAAAAATAGTGGGTTTTAAAACCAGTTTCAGAAGTATATTTCTTACAAAAGGGTACTTGATGCCAAAAAATAAGGCCAAGATTCATTTAGTAGAAATTTATAAAAAATTAATAGATTGCACTAAAAATTATCCTCTTTTTCTACCTCCTACCTCAAAAGTAAGACAACCGGGAAAAATATATATTGGGATTAATCCAGGGGCAGCTTATGGCTCTGCTAAATGCTATTTGCCGGAACGTTTTAGGGAAGTTTGTTTAAGACTTGTGGAGGAAATTCCTAATGTTGAAGTGTTACTTTTTGGGGATAAAAATACCAAATCACTGGTGAATGATATTTGCAAAGGGTTGCCATCTAAGGTTAAAAACCTAGCTGGAAAAACTTCATTAGGTGGGTTAATTGAAGAGATAGGGTCTTTAGATGCTTTTTTAACTAACGATAGTGGTCCAATGCACATGGCAGCAGCATTAAAAACTCCGTTGGTTGCGCTTTTTGGTTCGACAAATGATATTGCGACAGGGCCTTATCAGTGGGGAAAGGTGATTAACAAAAGAGTTAGTTGTGCGCCCTGTTATAAAAGAGTCTGTCCTATTGATTTTAAATGTATGAAGCAAATTGAGGTTACTGAAATTGTTCAGGCATTAAAGTTTGCATTACTCGAAAAGATTAAAATTGCAAAGGGTTTAAAAGGGGACTTAATTGAGCCTGTTTTTTTTAACACTCTCCCTGTAGAAAAAATAAATAAAACAGTTGGGACCATTATTTTAGCGGGGGGAAGGGGGAGTCGACTAGGATTTAGTAAGCCAAAGGGATGTTTAGAAATTGGAGGAAAAAGTCTTTATGAGACATTGCTTTTGAAAGCTAAGGGGAGAGCTGCAGTAATGACCTCTACTGCAACGCATCGAGAGACTTTAAGACATCTAAAAGAAAAAGGGTTAACTGATGTAGATGTGTTTCAAACAAACTGTTTTCCAAGATTGACAAAAGATTATGAAGAGACCCCTGAGGGAAACGGAGCCCTCTTTTCAGCTTTTTATCATTCTGATTTAAAAGAAAAATGGAAAGATGTGGATCTTTTTAGTGTAATTCCAATTGATAATCCTTTGGCAGACCCTTTTGATCCTGAAATGATTTGTCATTGTGATCAACTCATTGTAAAGGCAGTTAAGCGCCAAGAAAAAATGGGAGCGCTAGTTGAAATTCAAGGAAAATTACATGTTTTAGAGTATAGCGAAATGAGTGAAAAAAATTCTTGGAAACTAGGCTATACAGGGATGTTTGTCTGTTCAAAAGATTTTTTTGTTAAAGCAAGTCAGCTTGAGATGCCTTGGCACATTGTCGAAAAACAAGGGATAAAACATTATGAAAAATTTATTTTCGATGCATTTTTCCTTGCAAATAGATATAAAATTTTAGAAAAGCCCATTCAAAGCTGTTTTTCCCCAATTAAAACTAAAGCTGATCTTGTCGCTATAGAAAAAAAACTGTATAATTTCAGGTAAAAACATGTGAGGTAAAACATGAAAGTTGGATTTTGTGGTAGCGGTGCTTGGGGAATAACTTTAGCTAATTTGATCGCCCAAAACGGTCATCAGGTATTACTTTGGGGAATTGAAGAAGATGTAATTAAAAATTTAAGTAAGGGTTTGGGGCATCCTAAATTTCCAGAATTTAGCATTGAATCTTCAATTTCATATACTCATAATCTTGTAGATCTTTTAGGTTGTGATGTGATTGTCGAATGTGTAACGGCTAAAGGTCTTAGACCTGTCTGCAATGAATTAAAAAAATTGGGAGGGCTTACACAACCATTTATACTTACCTCTAAAGGAATTGAACAAGATACAGGTTTATTACTTGTAGAAGTTGCAGAAGAAATTTTAGGCAAGGGTGAATTAATTGGTTATATGGGTGGACCTACATTGGCAAAAGAGGTGATGTTAGAGCACCCAACTTCTGCGGTAGGAGCAAGTCCCAATGCTCAAGTAACGCAAATAATCAAAAACCTATTTTGTTCTCCTGTATTTAGAATTTATGAAAGCTCTGATATTAAAGGAGTTGCTCTAGGCGGTGCAGTAAAGAACGTAATAGCGTTAGCAACAGGGCTTTCTGAAGGGCTAGGTTATGGCTTTAATACTAAAGCATTTTTAATCACTAAAGGTTTAGAGGAGATGTGTAAACTGGCTAAAGCGAAGGGTGGATTAGAAAGTACCTGTTTTGGTTTGGCAGGACTTGGAGATTTAATTGTAACGGGAGTTTCAGATCTAAGTCGTAACTTTAGTTTCGGAAAGCTTTTAGGGGAAGGTCATTCTAATGATCAAGCGATGGAAAAGATAGGTATGGTCGTTGAAGGTAGTTATACAGTTTTATCAGCATATAACCTTGGGAAAAAATATAATCTAGAATTACCAATTACAAAAGCTATGTATCAGGTTGTTTATGAAGGTAGAAATGCTAAAGAAGCCATTTTTGAGCTTTTAGAACGTGAAAACATCTGTGAAAATGTCTAGACGATTAATAGCAAGATGCCTAAACAAGATGTAAGGGGCAAAGCTATTATGAAGAAGAGAGAGCTAAAAAATTCCTTTGAAGGTGTGAAGGTTACATCAGCTTCTCAAATGGCGAGCACTGAAAAACAAGCCATTGAGGAAGGGGATGCTACAGGCGCTGAGTATATGGATAAAGCCGCTTCCGGCATTTATTCAGTTGCCAGCCAGTTTATTTTAGAACATCTTCTAGAAGAAAAACTTATCTTGCTTTGTGGGAAAGGAAATAATGCAGGCGATGCGTATTCTGTAGGGAAAATGTATCAAAGTAAAAGAGGGCCTGTTATAGCTTTTCAATTTTTTCCCCTCGCTGACTGCTCTGATTTATGTCAAAAGCGTGCTCATGCTTTTATTAAGTCAGGAGGGAAGATAGTATTTATTAAAGCAATTGAAGATTTGGAGTTTATAGACAATACTCTGATTATTGATGGCTTATTTGGAACCGGATTTAAGGGAGCAGTTCAAGGAGTAATGAAAGATGCAATTGAAAAAACCAATTGCAGTGAAAATTTGGTTCTTTCTATAGATATAGCATCGGGTATTTCTGGAAATACGGGAACAGCAGAAGGTGTTGCCATCAAAGCAGATATGACCGTATCACTAGGTTTGTTAAAAGTTGGAAATATTTACAATGGTGGGATTGAACATTTAGGGGAGATTGAAAGGGTAAATTTTGGGATGTCTGCGAAATATATCGATAGTATAGATCCTTATGGGTACTTGGTAAATATTGAGTCACTCAAATACAATTTGCCCCAACATAAAAGAACTGCAAATAAATATAGCGTAGGCAAAGTGGCAATTGTGGGCGGTTCACCCTTGATGCCTGGTGCTCCAATATTAGCTGCTAAAGGCGCTTTACGATCTGGAGCTGGAATCGTTCAATTATTTCATCCTCCAAATATGGTAGGAGAGCTTTCATCTTTACCTACAGAAGTATTAAGAGGTGAAGTTGCATTAGACCAGATGGAGCGCTTCTTTAGTGAGGTAGAGCGAATTAAAGGTCTTTTAGTAGGGCCAGGGCTTGGTCGAGAAGAACATATCCCAAAACTATTAGAAGAAGTTTATAAGAGAGCAAAATGTCCTCTAGTAATAGATGCAGATGCCCTTTATTTTTTTAAAAACCTGCCACCTGTACCGAGTATTTTAACACCACATAGAGGGGAGCTACTTCATCTTCTTCAAGCAAATAAAGACATTTTAGAGACAGATTTAATAGATTTGGCAGAAGAATTTGCAAAACAAAATAATTTGGTTATCGTGTGTAAAGGAGCTCCTACTACAATTGTATTTCCGAACAGAAAAAAAATCATTGTTATGCAAGGTAATCGCGGTATGGCTTCAGGGGGTATGGGAGATGTCCTTGCAGGCATTATCACTTCATTTGTTGCACAAGGAAAAGATATAGAAGAGGCAGCGATTTTAGGAGTCACTGTCCATGCTATGGCAGGTGATAAAGCGAAAAAGAAAAAGTCTACCTATTCTCTCATTGCAAGTGATCTCATCTCAGAATTGCCAAGTGTTTTTTTAGATTTTGGCCTTATATAGTGATTTGAGACAAGTCTTAGTTGAACCTAAAAGGGGATAAACATCGCCCAATACAATTTCGAATACAATTATAAATAGAAGAAATAATGCCCACACACATGTTTAAACCACACTCAAAGAATGTTTTATTTAGAGGTGGTTTTGGGGTTTGCGCTTGGCTTTTATAAGTAGGAGTATGATCGACCGGAGCTTCAGTTGGCTGCGATTGAGCTTTCTGAGATTTGTTGGGATTTAATTTATAGAGTGACAAGTTTATTTTTTGGTGTGTTTTTCAGAAATTTCTTTCCATTTCTTTATTATCTGTGCTGCTAGTGGAGCAGCTTCCTTCCCATGATCACCGTATCTTAAGTAGACAATAACTATGAGATCGGGTTCTTCAAGGGTTTCAGGTTTTTTAAATGATATTCCACCAAACCAAATGTGTTTGCATATGAGAGGGTTAAATTCCCTATCTAGGCAAGGGCGGTAGATAATTTCAGCTGTAGAGGTTTTACCTGCAAGGTAGGGTTGAATTTGTTTATATGTTCTTCTAATAGAAGGAGACTCCCAAAGGGATCGAATGCTAGAGGCTCTGGCAGTTCCAAAGGAGGAGTTCACAACATCGAATAGACCTTTTAAAAGAAATAAGCGTAGATCATCGGGGAGGAAAATTTGATTTTGTATTTGTGTTTTACCTTTCCAGATATAGGGGAGTTTATTTTGTTCTTGGGCTTCTGTAAAAAGGGGGAAATAGATTCCAACAGATGAGAGCATGTCTTTGTAACTAAAATCGGTTTTGTTAAAGAGGAGATTTTTTTTATCTGAAGGCTCTAAGTTTGCAATAGTTTTTACAATTTGAGGCTTTAAGAGGTTTCCCCCATTTGCAAGGGCAGCCAAAAAGAGAGAAGTTTGTAGTGGTGTGACGGTCAGAGAATGTTGCCCGATTGCAAAAGAATAAAGCGCTGTAGGATTATCATACAAATCATTAGGCAAATGACCTCTAGCTTCGTTTGAAAGATCAACTCCTGTTTTTCGACCAAACCCAAATTCTTTTGAAGTGAGTATAAGATCTTTTGGGTGATTGATAACATCTTTTGCTAATATAGGAAAATATAAGTTACTTGAACGTTCTAAAGCGCCAGGAAGATCAACGCGTCCAATATTGAGGTGACCCCTCGGTAAGCGTCCTCCTTTATACATACGGGTGATGGGAATCCCCGATAAAGTGTAGCCTAATACAGAACTAGATGTCATTTTTTCATTGTAGGGAGGTGATTGATCGATAAGAGTTAAAGGGTTTAATGAAAAGGAGTTTGTAGAAGAATTATGCGGTTTATAATTTTGTTTAAGACCTTCATAGCCAACTAATATCTTAAATATAGAGCCTAAGGGAGCATTTTCTTGATATGCTAAAGAACGAGTAAAACCATATCCGGGTGTTGGATAAAAATGTCTAGCCAGATCTTTTTCCAGTGCCTTTTTTCCCGCTTTAAAAGGGAAGTAATATTTTCCCCAGAGCATCCGGTTTAGATCTTTAAAAGACCTCATTGTCTTTAAGTAAGGAATTACATATTCAGGAGGAAGTTCAATTAATCGTTTTTTGAGCGATTGATCAATAGAGTTTTGATTTTCTAGGCTTTTTTTGATTAATTCTTGAAAGTAGGGTAATCGTTCATCTGCAACATCAATTGGGGCATTATCAAGAAGATAACATGCTAAAAAATCCCATTTATTTTTTTCAAAAAAGGTATCAAAAAGGTCTTTTTCGATTTCATGGAGGTAACTAATATAGGGCTTTTGGTAGCGAGACTTAAGTTTTTCTTCTTTTCTTTTTTCTTTTAGAAAGTCTTTAAAATAGGTTTTTCGCCATGTGGAAAAATCTATTTCGTGAAAAATTTTTTTAGTAATGCGATAGATGTCTTTTTGAACGCGAATAGTTGCTTGATTAAAAGCTCTATACGAGGAAGGACTTTCGTGCCCTACTTGCATTAAAAGGCGATCATCAAAGAAGTGATTTGGGCATATTAATCGACAAAGATCTAGCAAAAGAATTTTATCATCATTTCTTTCTATAGAATTTAGGTAAGGGGAAATTTCATCTAAAAGTTCATCTACTAGAGAAGTTTTTTCATGCAGGAGGGCAAGAATTTGATCACGGGTTTCTTTTTTGGTCTTATAAAATGTGAGTTTATGACCTTTTTCGGGGGGAAAAAGGGTGTCTATAAGAGCTTGCATTTGTGTTTGTTCAGAAAGTTGAAACAGTGTTTCAATAGCATTTTGTAGATAAATTGCAGAACCAATTTGTCTGATTTTATTGATTGATTTTCTCACCTGGGATTTTAATCCAAGAATGGAATCTAAGTAGGCATTCCAGGAAAGAATTTTTTCACTGGGGAGATCATGAGGTTTTGTTGAGAGATTAAAACTACGTTCTAAAGGTCGCAGTCCATCCCAAATTTGGCTGATATAGTTGGGGTTTTCAAGCCATTTGATAACTTGTGAGCTTTTAGATGAATCAATAAAGTCATTTGGATTAAATCTTGGATAGGAAGCTAACGCGACTATTTCACCTGTTTTTGGTTCTATAGCAACAATTGACCCCCCTTTAATCCAGGGAGATAGTATGCTATCATGATTTTTTCCTGCCTTTTTAAATCTTTTTTCCCGTCTGATTTCACTATTGATGAGTAAATTTTCAGCAAATTCTTGTAGTTCAGATGAAATTGTAAGAATAAAGCGGCGTCCAGAGGTAGAAGCATACGATTCAGGTAATTCTCTTAATATATTCCCTCGAATATCTACTTCAAATTTTTTCTTCCCAGAAATTCCTCTGAGTTGATTGTCAAATTTCCCTTCAATTCCTGATTTTCCTACCCTTGAGTTTATAGTGTACGATTTGTTTTTGAGCTCTGAGAAACGTCTTTTAACTTCTTTACTACTTAAATATCCCTTCGGAAGAATGGCCGGTAGTCCAGATTCTCGTTCCTTTAAGTACTTTTCAAGTATGTTTAATTCACTGCGGACAGCCAAGAATTCACGTTGATTAATAGCTCCTAAAAAGCCCAAAATATTAGAGCTAACCTCACCTTTGGGATAATATCTGCGGGAGTTTATTTGCATTGTAAGTCCGGGCCAATCGCGCTCTTTTATATGCAGTTGGTAATAGGTTTTTTCATCAATATTTTCTAAAAGAATTAGAGGAGTGGTTGGAAAAATTGAAGCCTTACTATAGATGAGATCCTCAATATTAATGGGGTCAAGATCAAGTTCCTTGGCTAAAAATTGAGAAAATTTTTCTATATATTCTTTACGGTAGTAGACTTTAATCCGTTGTCCAGCTTCATTTTTGACGTAGCGAATTCTTGGCAGACGTCCGATTGCATCATAACAAATAGCTGCATTGTATTGAATTTTGTTTACTGCAAGGGGGATATTAAAGCGATCTCTAATTGTTCCTCGGTTAGGATTTTCAATGACGGTTTTTAATTGGGGTCTTTTTGCTAATTCTTTATGTTCTTCATGTTTAATGACTGCTAAATACCAAACTCGGATAGCAATTAATACAAACGCAATTAATATGATATTTAGTACGCGATTTACTTTATCTCCAATAGAGGTCATAAACAAAATAATAAAGAAGTAACTACTATAATACTATAGGATTTTTAGGATAGACTATAATGAGTATAGTCACAATTTGAATAATGGGAGTGTTGAAATATGACGGATATAATCATTTTAAATCAAATGACTATATAAAAATAGCTCCCATTTTGCAAGGGGAGCTATTTTTAGAAAGAATTAGTTAGTGGTGTGTGCTGTGCTGAAAGGGCATTGACCGCAATCTTCTTCGCTTGTTTTTTCACAAGTTTCTTCAGAAGCTTCTTTAGAGTCATCACATTCACTGCTATCACAAACATTATCTTCATCATCAGAGATAGAATTTAGTTGATCTGTCTCTTCACCATCACCTTCATCAGGATCGTATGGCTCTTGAGCGTCATCATCTTCATATTTATCTTCATCATCATCTTCATCGTCATCATAATCGCAACCACATGAGTTATCATCTGCAATAGAGCTTAATTCAGATGAATCATCATCTGCAGAGGTCTCTGAAGAAATTTCTTTTTTGTCTGCTTCATCTTCATCTTCTTCATCGGAGATAAAATTAAGTGTTGTGATTTCTTTTTGTTCTTCATTTGTAGTTTCCATTTCCTCATTTTCAACAACGAGTGGATTTTCAGTTTCAGCTTTTGGGGCCTTATCTTCGGAGTCTGCACAAAATCCTGATGATAGGACTAGTGTAGAAGCTAACATTGCACATAGTTGATATTTTTTCATAAATCTTCTCCAATAAATTTTATACTATAAGTAAATTCATCTTAAAACCTTGGGTCTAATTACTTCAAGCGTAAAATATTTTTTAAAGTCTAGAGGCAGGAAAAAAATATAATTGGCAAAAATAACCTTAATGCGGCATAATCTAACCCCATAAGATTTTGCGCCTGTGGTTCAATGGTAGAACAATAGCCTTCCAAGCTATGAGTGTCAGTTCGATTCTGATCAGGCGCTACCTTAAGCTGAATTAATGCAATAGCGATGGGAAGATCTCTTGATTTATATCGCAATGCTGAGTATGATCCATCATCAGCTTTTAAAAAAGAGTGGGAAAAGAAAGTATTAGTATGATTTTCCCGAAAAAATATTAAAGTTTTGAGGCAAAATTGGCTACACAACAACAAAATGATCCAAAA
>Ga0180438_10005276_pt1 | contig 18061 bp, 14 predicted proteins | sample SS_ome_12_FD_132455 | JGI IMG/M metagenome (GOLD analysis project Ga0180438, IMG submission 132455) | Hypersaline lake sediment archaeal communities from the Salton Sea, California, USA - SS_3_D_2 metaG | ecosystem: Environmental > Aquatic > Non-marine Saline and Alkaline > Hypersaline >...
CGCAGGCGAGTCGCAGCCAGGTGCGGAACCGCGAAGAGGTGATGGCGCGCTTCCAGGCGCTGCTGGCCCAGGCGTTGGAGCCGCGCAAGCGCCGGCGGCCCACGCGCGTGCCCCGCGCTCAGCGAGAGCGCCGCCTGGTGGAGAAACGTCGCCAGAGCGAGAAGAAACGGCTGCGATAGCCCGCGTCGCGAGAGGAGTAGTCGCCCCATGTTTGGCCATCCTGACGTCGCCCTGGAGCAGGTCATCGCGCTGGCCGAAGGCTACGACTATGAGGTGGGACACTCTTGCCAAGACGCTCGCCTGGCGCTGCGCATCTTTGATCTGACGGCCAGCCTGCACGGCCTGGACGACGAGCATCGCGACTTGCTCCATTACGCGGCGATCCTGCACGACATCGGCTACTGGTACGACTATGAGAACCACCACAAGCACGCTTTCCGCATGATCATGGCGGCGGATCTGCCGTCGCTCTCGGCCCGCGAAAAGCTCATCGTGGCCAACGTGGCGCGTTACCACCGCAGTGCCCGGCCCAAGCTCAAGCACAAGGGATTCGCCCTCCTCGAGCCTGAGGACCGGGAGATCGCGACCAAGTTGGCCGCCATCCTCCGCCTTGCCGACGGTCTGGATCGCGGTCACGTCAACGCGGTCAAGGACCTGGATGGTGAGGTTTACGGGGACACGGTGATTTTCACGGCCTATCCGCCCGAGGGGAACGACCTGGAGCGATGGGCTGGACGCAAGAAATCCCGCTTCTTTGCCGACGTGTTTGGGGTGACGGTGACCATTCGCTGAAGCAGAGGCCGGCCGACGATGGACAGATCCAGCTTTGACTACTACAAAGCGCTCACCCAGCGTGTCTTGCAGTTGAGCTTTGTACCGCTCCTGTTTTTGTGGGCAAATCCCAGGCCACTGCCGGTTCAACATACCTTTGGCAGAGTTTTGCAGATCGATGGACTAGTACACGTCGGCAGAAATGTCCCACCGGTTAGGTGGCTGGCGAGAGCGCTGGCCGAGTAGGAGCGCAGCGACGTATGACGTATAGAGACCGAGTGGCTTGTGAAGAGCGCCTCTGACGCAGTAAACGCTTGGTTTCGATACGTTTCTTCGCCGATGCTACGAAGCTACTCAACCGGCGCTTGCCCCACATCTGGTGAGGGGTTTACGCCGCGATTACTGGTATACAATGTCACTTTGAGATAAGGGGGGCAAGAAACCCGTTTTTTCCGGTCAAAAGGGAGTTTTGGCCTCTGAGCGGGTCGCTCGCCAGCCTCAAATCACTGTGGAGCATCAAAAACCGGGTTTCTAAAGCAAAGTCCCGTTGTCAAACTACTGTCCCTGACCTACCGATTCCGCATGACCAGCGGCAAGTGCGCCTCAAAGAACTCGAAAAACTCGTAGGCACCCATGTCGTAGCCGGGCCCGATGGGGCGGGGGATGCCTTTCAGGTCGTCGGGGGGTGCGTCTTGGGAGGTGCCGGAATCCACGCAGGGCGATTCCTCCTGCAGACGGTAGTCGTCCCAGGCCGGGTTACGGAAGAGCGGGTCAGCGGTGATGTTCCCTTCGCCGGGAACTCTGCCCTGCACGTCAGAGTAGGTCACGGCCAGCGTCGAGCCGTCCCGCACGTCGAGCGGCGTCGTCAGCGACCACAGGATGCTGTTGACGACGGTCGCGTGACCGCCACCCTCGCCGTCATGCGCCTGGTAGAGCGCCAGACCGGACGTGCAATCGGCCACGGTGACGTTGGCGATGGCCGACTGGTGACTGTCCTTGACGGCGATCCCGATGGCGCAGTTGTAGATCAGGTTGTTGGCCAGCGACGTCGAGCCGACGTGCCCTAACGAGATGCCCTTGTCGCCGCAATCGTGCAGCACGTTCCGCTCCAGTGTCCCCGGTGAATGATTCAAGTCCACGCAGTCGTCGGGGATGTGGTGGACGTGATTGTCGCGCAGGACAGGTGTCACCGTCATGTCGGTGAACTGCACCCCGTCGCCATTGGGCGTATGCACGTCGTGTAGGTGGTTCCCTTCCACAACGACCTGGCCGCCATCGGCCTTGAGGCCATCGCCGTACAGCCCCAGCATGCCCCACACGTCATAGATCTCGTTGTGCCGCACCGTGGCCGTGCTGTTCTCCAGGTGCAGCGCGCTGCCCTCGGTGTGGCGCACCACGCTGTGGGAGAGGGTCAGGGTCGAGTCATAGGCGGTGACGCCCTGGGCGCGCAGGTAGGCCGTCTCCTCGGTCGTCCACTCGACTATCGCGTGGGCGATGCGGTTGTCTTCCGTCGTGTGGTAGAAGGCAATGGCCCCCCAGTGCGCGCCCCCCTCGCCGGTAAAGACGATGGGCTGCGCTGCTGTCCCCTCGGCCAGGAGCCGGCCGTAGACCATGAGCGACGAACCGGGTGAGAAGTGCAACTCAGTGCCCGGCTCGATCGTCAGCGTGGCCCCGGCCTGCACGACGATGTCCTGGGTGATGTGATAGGGACCTCCAGCGCGATAGAGGGTGAGGTCATCTGTCACCGGCCCGCCGGTAAAGGTCTGGCAGGTGACGACAATGGTGCGCGTGTCCTGGCCGTCGGTGACGACGATGGGGTTCGGCCCTGGCTGGAGCGTCTTGGTGTAACGCCAAGCGTCCACCGCAGGATAGGTGGCGACAGGGTCGCCGTCCACAGAAACGTCCCGCAGCGGCGCGCAGGTGCCCTCGAGCGTGACCGTGGGGACCTGGACGGTGAAATCCGCACCGCCGTTGGTGGTGATGGATAGTGTCCCGTCCGGAATCTGCTCGTTGATCGACGGGATGCGGCGGTCCATAAACCAGCGAATCTCCCATTTGTCGTCGTCGAGGACACCTGGCAGGGCGTCAATGCGGGCGCCCATCGTGGCGTGGGAAAACTCGTTTTCGACCAAACTGGCGATGTTCTGGTAGTAAAGCCGGGTGTAGGGTGGATGCTCCAAAATGCGCCGCACGCTGGCCAGGTTCGGCGCCCAGATGCTGCCCCGTGGATCGTTGAAGCAGTTGTCGTGATCCCAGGATAGGAGCGCGAAACGATCGTCGGAGGGGCGATGGTACAAAAAGTAGTCGTCGCCTTGACCTTTCCACAGCGCACCTTCGTCGTTATAGACGACGGCCTGCACCGCAAACCAGCGCACCCACTGGGCCATGTCGGCCAGCGCCTCAGTCTCCGCCTGGAACGTCTCGTCGGGCGCGTTGGTCAGCGCATCGGTGAGGGCGATGACGTCGGAATAGTCGTCGTCGGCCTCGTTGGTCTTTTTAAGGTAATAGGGCCGGTAGGCGTCGGGGTCGGGGCCAAGGTAGGACAGGTCAGCGCCAGGCTCGCCCCGGTAGAGGTTGCCGCCATGGTCGCCGGGGAACTGGCGGGCCAGCAGGTATTCATCCACCTGCTCGACGTCTAGGTAGAGGCCCTGGTATCCCTCGTTGACGAACAGCGAGGCGAATTTGGCCTGCGACGCGGTCACGCCAGCGCGGCGGAACAGGTCCCACAGCAGGAACTCGCGGGCCAACTCGTCGCTGACGAGGTTGAGCTTCTCCCGCACCTGCTCGCCGTCGTCGAAGAGGTGGGCCTCAGAAAAGTGAACGCGATAGGGGCGGGGCCAGGTGTCACGCGAGCTTTCGCCCCGGTAGCGCACGCCGACGTTGTAATAGACCTGGTCGTTATAGACGAACGTGGCGTCGAGCCGCTCGTCAGAGAAGAGGTCGCGGGTGGTCAACTCCCTCCAGTTCTCGGCGGTAAAGATGAGGCGGTAGGTGGGATAGCCAGTCGAGGGAGGCACGTCCTCGACCTGGTAAAGATAGCTGACGCTGAGGATATGGCCAGTTTCAAGCGAGGTGATGCGGGGGGCGCCTGTCGGGACGACGGTGGTCAGGCCGGCGCCGTCGATCGCTTCGACGTAGAATTCGACGTGGACACCGTTCGCCTGCGGCGGGATGACGGCGGTGTAGAGGCCATCGCCAGGCGTCACGTCGCCGCCGGCCCCGTCGTCGCGCATGGGCAGCGCGGCAAAGTCGGGCTGGGTCTCCGGGTGGTAGTAAAGGGTGACGCTGCTGAGTGCGCTATTGTCCTGCACCCAGGCAGTTACGGTCACGGGCTGGGCCGAGGTGGGAAAAACCGGCGCGTGGACCACGCTTTCGAGACAGGGAGGGATGTCGGCGGCATAGACGCTGTTGGTCGCCCTAGGGGTGCCGCTGCCCACGCTGGCCTGCCAGGCGCAGAACCGGTCGTTGTCAAAGGCCGGGTTGATCAGTTCTAACGAGGGGCCGTCGCCGTCAGAGACCGTCGGCCAGGGCGTGGTGTCGCTGTAGGTCACTTCATCGGCCAGGACGCTGCCCGCATCGGACAGGGCCACCCGCTCGCCACCATTAGACAGCCGGCCGTCGTATGGCCCCAACACCGCGCTGATGCCATACAAGACCTCGACCCGTGCTGGGTCGCGGGCGACGACGAGGTAGCCACCAGCAGGGAGGATCGTACCTGGCGGAAAGGTGTACTCAATCCCATCGGTGAATGACCAGCCGGAGAGGTCTACCGCGCTCCCGCCAGAGTTGTGCAGTTCCAACCACTCGTCGTCGGTCTCGGTGGGGGGGTGGTACATCAGCTCGTTGATGACGACCTGGCCTGCCTGTGCCGTCGCCGACGGTGTACCGCCTGGCAGCCTTGCCAGGGACAAGAGGGCAATAGCCAGCAAGCCTCGAACCGCGGGATGCAAATTGCGACTAGAACGGCTCCTCGTCAAAAAAGAGGTTGACATGGCTGACTCCCGGTACCCGCCCCAACTCTCGAACAAGCAGCCCGCTCTGCTCTCTGTCTTTGAGGTGGATGTAGAAAGAAAGCTCGAGCAGATCCCCATCCTCGAAGGATCTGACGTTGATGAGGTTGTGGCGCTTGCAATACTTGTCCATCAGAGGCACGTACGGCGCTTCTTCCTCTCCCGATGAGGAAAAAGAGAACTGAAGCAGGTACTCGCGCCTTCCGAGAGAGGCATAGTTGGTGCGCCAGAGCACGAAAACAGTGAGACCGATGAACAACGTGCCGGCAATGGCCGACAGGTGCAAGCCTACTCCCGCCGCCATGCCGACTGCCAGGGCGAAAAAGATAAAGACGATGTCTTGAATGTCTTTGATCGCTGTGCGGAATCGAATGATAGACAGAGCGCCGACGAGCCCAAAAGCGCGCGCCAGACTGTTGCCTATCACCATGATGACGAGAGCGGTGATCATGGACAGGGCAGCCAGCGAATTGGCAAAGCTCGTGGAGTAGGCTGGCCCCCGGTACGTCCAGCGGTAAAGCAGCGAGATGAGGAAGCCACAAAGCAGCGCTATAGCCAGGTTGCCGACGATCTGACCTGTGCCGGCGACGAGTATGTTTTGAAAATCTTGCAGCGTGTCCATGACAGATATCTCTAGAGATGGCAGGGGCGAGCGAAAGCCAACACTGGGCGTTTGGCGATGCCCCTCATCGGGCCATGTCTATCTATGCCGATGACATACTTTGACAGGGCCTGCTGTCTCAAGCCCAGCGCTCCCACTGCCGATCTCAGCCACGAAGGAAAGCGGCCGGAAAGCTTGACCTCAAGGATGAAATGCCGGGGCATGATGTGTCGTATCTCTTTTTCTTTGAACAGCGCATCCAGGGCGGGATAGACCGCGCTGCGCAGGCACTTGTCAAAAGTGATGCGCAGGGAGGGATCGAATTTGCTGTAATATGCCTCGCGTTCGTAAACCACCAAGGCGACGGAGCGCAGGGCATGGCGGCACAAGTGAAAGTAAAAGCGCCGGGCGTCCTCCAACGCTCGAGGAAAATCGTGGCTGGCCAACACATATCGCTCAACGTTGCCGGTAGCAAAGAGGTCTTGCAGGTGGGCATATTCAAGCGGTGCCCGGTTCTTTATGATGTGGGTGACGTTTTTGCGCTTGATCTCGAGAAAGACGATGCTGCTCTCCTGGTCCCCGTTGTATCCCCGGAGGCGGAGCTTTTTCCGCACCTTTACTCCTGCCAGTTTGTGGTGATAAAAGTCCAGGGCGGGGGTGTCAAAATAGATGCTGCGCACTGTGTACCCCCGCTCCCCGTAGGCAGCCGCGTGTACGTCTGTGTTGACAAACGGCGCGATCATGCCCCGCAGTCTTGACAGGGATTCGTTGGGGACGAGATATTTGTGCTCCACACGCATGACGTTGAGGCCCTTAGCGTGGCTCCCATTTTACGGCGTCGAACGCGACCAGGCGCGACAGGCGTGCCTCGTAGGTGACGTCGGTGAGCGAGACGTAATCTTCCTTTGTGCCATCGAACCAATACGTTCCCAGAGACACCCAACGGTTCCCGTTGGTTGACTGATCCACGACGCGCAGAGTAAAGCCGTCGGCGTGAGCGACCCAGTAGCGCGCCCACGCAGTGGTCGTGTATCGCTCTGGGATGTACACCAAGACTTCGTACCAACCAGCTGCCAGGTTGGGATACCAGCGTGCCCAATTGTAACCAGGTCGCACCCAGTCGTTGTTCTGTGTCCAGGTCAGGTGACCGCCGTAGCCTTCGAACGCAGTACGCCAGCCGGTCGCTGAACCCCCTTTGACAAAGTCAGGGTCGGTGTCGTCTACGATCACTGCCCCCGGTTCGGGGGGCACGGTGTCTATCTCGGCCCACGAGAGTTGGGCCACGGCCAGGCCGGTCTTCTCATAGTACTCCATTTTGATCGGCACCCCACCGCCCGGCAAATAGATGTCTCCGGTGTAGGTTGTGGCTGGCTGCTCCCACCAGGCGTCGATGAGGTGGTGGTTGTCCACCCAAAGACGGCCACCGTCGTCCACCGTCATGGTGAAGCGATACATGCCGGCCGGCAGGTTGAGGTCGCGCGTCCAGCGGACTGAAAACCGATCCGTCCCGATGCCTGAAGCGGGTGAGCCGGCCCCCCAATTGAAGTTGATGTGTGCGTCGTCGCGCACGGTGGTCGGATTGCCGCTGAGGGTCGTGTTGTTAAAGTACTCGCCGCGCCAACCCGAAACCGGCGGTGAGACCGGCGCCCACGAGAGTTGGGCCACGGCCAGGCCGGTGTTCTCATAGTACTCCATTTTGATCGGCACTCCACCGCCCGGCAAATAGATGTCTCTGGTATAGGTTGTGGGTGCCTGTACCTGCCAGGCGTCGATGAGGTGGTGGTTGTTCACCCACAGGCGGCCGCCGTCGTCTACCGTCATGGTGAAGCGATACATGCCGGCTGGCAGGTCGAGGTCGCGCGTCCAGCGGGCCGAAAAATGGTCGCCCCCGACGCCAGGAGCGGGCGAACCGACGCCCCAACTAAAGTCGATGTGTGGGTCGTCGCGCACGACGGTCGGGGTGCCGCTGAGGGCCGCGTTGTCAAAGTACTCGCCGCGCCAGCCGCTGACCGGCACTGAGGTTGGCGTCCACGAGACCTTGGCCACAGCCCCACCAGCGTTCTCGTAGAACTCGACCAACAAGAGGTGATGTCCCGCACCCAAGTTCTTGTCCACACTGACTGTAATGGGTGCATGGTCGTACCACTTGTCGATGATGAGCGCGTCGTCCACCCAGACGCGGATGCCATCGTCGCTGGTGGCGGTGAAGCGATACGAACCGGGCGCGACTTCGATGTAGCGCTTCCAGCGCGCAGAAAAGCCATCAGGGTTGATACTGGGATCGGGAGAGCCCGTCCCCCAGTCGTGATCCAGGTTGGCTTCACTGCGCTGGAGAGCGGGGGGGCCTGAAAGCGTCGTGTTGTTCCAATAGGTTGCCTGCCAGTTGGGATCGGAGTGCTGAGGCTCTGGCCTCTGGGCCGCCGCGGTACCGGCCATCATCAGAACCACGATCAAGCTAATGAACCAGCGGACTCTTTTCATTCTGAACCTCCTTTTGGATCAGGTGACAACCGTTCCTTGTCAATTAGCCGCGCCGGGCGTCGGCGGATCGAGAGGCTGCCAACTGCCGCTGCCGTCAGGGACGCGCCCCAACGACACGTTGGTCGCCTGCGCGTTGAAGGCCAGGCTGTCGACCAGCACATTGCCCCAGGCGTCTGCATCGAACAGCCCGATCTCCTCGCCGCTCTTGTCCAGCTTGAAATTGGCGTGCAGTGGGCCGTCGCCCACGTCGTTGTCGCACCAGATGAGCAGATAGCCGTGAGACGGGATGGTGGTACCGTCTGGGATGCGCCATTGGGTCGGATCGGTCAGGCCATCGGTCAGGTACATGCCCCCCACGTTCAGTGAGACATGGCCACAGTTGTAGAGTTCGACCCAGTCCTCGAATTCTCCTGTTTCGTCCTGGTTCACCGAGTCGTTGTCGGCCAGGAACTCGTTGACGACCACCGCCGGTGGGGTATAGCCGACGAGGTAGCGGTGGACTGTCGCCGGGGCATCGAGCGGGTGGGTGACCGCCAGACCGGCGTCGTCGGTGGCCTCGATGAAGTAGCTGATCCAGGCGCCTTCGGGTTGGGCGGGGATATGGGCGGCGTAGGTGTCATTGTCCTGATGTGCCATGAGGACGGTCTGCTCGCCGGAACCGGCGTCGTAGTGCAGCGTCACGTCGGCCACAATCCCGTCGTCGGTCACGGTCGCTATGACGGCCACCGTGTCGGCGGCGGTGGGATAGGCCGGGCTGTGGCGCACGCTAGCGATGACAGGCGGCATGAGTTGGTTGGCCTCGCCAGGGGTGGGCGACATGGCTCCCCAGGGCTCGCCGCCGTCGGGATAGCGGCCATAGGATACGTCGTTCTGTTGCGGGTCAAAGTAGACGGCGTCAATAAAGCCAAAGCTGTGGTCGTGACTGTCGTAGAGCGTGATCCGCTCCCCCTCCCCGCTGAGAGCAAAGCTGGCGTGGAGCGGCCCTTCGTCCTGTTCTTCGTCGGCCCAGACGATCGCATAACTGTGGGCTGGGACGACCGTGCCGTCAGGGATGGCCCACCAGGACGGCCAGCGCAGCGAATCGGAGAGGTGCATGCCGCCGACGTCCAGATCGGCGTCGCCAGCGTTGTAGAGTTCGATCCAGTCATCCCTGTTCCCTGCCTCGTCTCTCAAGCCAGTTCGATTGAGGGCCAGGAACTCGTTGATGTACAGCGGCGGGCGGTGGTAGCCGACCTGATAGACGTAGCGGACGATGGGAGCGATTCCGGGGTCAACGTAGGCCAGCCAGGGCTGGCCCTCGCGGCTGCTGGCCGTCATGCCTGCGTCGTCGACGGCAGTGACGGTATAGTCCACTCTCGTGCCGTGGGCCAGGGCGGGAATGGTCGCACCGTAGACGCCGTCGCCCGCTGCGCCGTCGCCGTGAGCGCCGTCGTCGTACATAGCAACCCCGGTCTCAGCAGCGATGGCCTCGTAGTGCAGTTCCGCTGCCGGGCCAGACTCGCCCTCTTCAAGAAGGGCCGTTTCGCTCGTCACCACGCCAGCATCGTAGGTCAGCATCGCCGAGACGATCTGACCGTCGTCGGCGATGGCTGCTGTCACGGTCACGGGCTGGTCGGCCTCCGGCTCCAAGGGAGCGTGCGTCACGCCGCTGATGGCGGGTGGGCGGCCGCGGTTCGACCAACCGGGCGTGGGCGTGGAAAAAGTCCTCCACGCGTCACCACCATCGGGCGTTCGGCCGTAGGACACATCAACCGTCTGCGCGCCGTAGGTCAGAGCATCAATCTGTGTGTTGCCAAAGATGTCTTTGTCGAACAGGCCCACCGCTTCGCCGCCAGCCTTGAGGGTAAAGGTCGCGTGCAGTGGGCCTTGCCCCGGTTCGTTGTCGGCCCAGATGAGCAAATAGTCGCCGCCAGGGATGACAGTGCCGTCTGGGATGCGCCACTTGAGCGGCTTGGACAGGTCGTCGGTCAGGTACATGCCGCCCACGTCCAGGGAGGCCAGGCTGGTGTTGTGGATCTCGATCCAGTCGTCGAATTCGCCTGCCTCGTCGGCCAGCGTGCCCTCGTTGGCGGCCATGAACTCGTTGACGACCAGCGGCACCAGCAGGTCGGGCATGAAATCGTCGACGACGGAGTAGAGGTAGGCGCGGCGATTGGTCACATAGGTCTTGAGTTCGTCGGGACCGGCCAGAAAATCGTCGTTGCTGCCCCACTTGTAGGGATCGGCCAGACCAGCGGTGTGGACAAGGGCATGGGCCGCGTCGATGCGGGAGAACATCTCGGCCAGGCTGAATTTGTCCTCCATCATGTCGATGATACGACGGCTGTGGTGCCAGCGGAACTGGGGCACGCCCATCATCCGGTCCACCAATACGTTCCATTTGTCGTCATGCTTGCGGCTTGTGCTCGTACCCGAGTCAATGGGGTTGTCCCAATTGATGTCGGGGTCGAGCATACCCACCCAGTTATGGCCAAAGGTCATGTCAAAGTCCCAGGGGATGATGTGCCACGTGTCGGTATGAAAGTCGTGGTAGAGATAGTAATCCTTCTCGACGAACTCAAAGTCGCCGAGGAGGATGGTCGCAGCATACCAGTCGAGCCAGCCATCCACGTCCAACGCGCTGGCGATCGCCTGTGGAAAATCGGCGTCGGGCGTGTCGCTGATGAGCGTCGCCAAGGCGTGAAGGTCATGGTATGTGTCACCGCCCTTGTCGTTGGTCTTTCTGTCATAATAATAGCGATATTCCCACGCGGAGTCAAGTTTGGTCAGGTTGCCATAGTTCGCCTCGTAGAGATTCCCCTGCACGTCAAAGCCGTGGCGGTAAAGAAAGAGTTTGTCCACTTGCTCGACCTGGGTAAAGAGGCCCATGTACTCATTGTTGATCTCCAGGCGGACAAATTCAGCCTGAGAAGCGAGCACGCCAGCCCTGGCCAGGAGATCGTAGGCCAGGTACTCTCGCAGGAGCGACCAGTCGCTGTACTCGGCGTTGAGATTGAGACGGCGCTGGCCCATGCCCTGGCCAAAGCGGTCGGTGGAAGCAAACCTGATCTTCCACGATTTTTTGGGGAAATGACGGGAGATGTCCCCCCGGTAGCGTATGTCAACGGCGTGGCTCTCTTCTTCAAAGGTAAAGACGGCAGGGATGTATTCGTCGGTCAAATAGTGCCCGGCCAGCCAGGCCAAGTCATCGGGATCGGCCGTCAGGCGGTAGAGCGGCACCCAGTTTGGCAAGTGGTTGTCCATGACGACAGGCAGAAAGACTTGATGGTCGGCTTGTTGAGCGGAAGATTGGAAGGTTGAAAGGCTGGGGGATTGAGCGCCGCTGGAGGGTGTGGTGAGCAGGCCCAGCAAGACGATCAGGGCCATGGTCAAGGGCAAAGTTCGCCGCGTCAATTGGATGTCCATAGGAGTATTCCTCCCAAAAGCGCTATTGAAGAGCCGTAAAAACGCAACGTTTCAATCTGATTATACACCGACAGGTGACAAAAGGCGGTTACAGATGCATTACATTGCAGTTATGGCGACTTGCTTTTGCCCGCCATCTGTGCGAAAATAGTCGCACAATCGCGTGTCGCGATTCGGAGACACTTTTCATGACCACTCCAAGAGAGACTGACCTTCGCCGCGAGATCGTCGAGGTTGGGCGGCGGATGTACGATCGTTTTTTCGTCGCCGCCAATGATGGCAATATCTCGGTCCGGTTGGACGATGAGACAGTGCTGATGACGCCCACCGGCGTGAGCAAGGGCTTTATGTCGCCGGAAGACATCCTCAAGGTGCGCCTCGGCGGGCTGGACGAGAGTGCAGTTCGCCACATGGTGCGGCGCGTGGTCTACCGCACGGCAGGCAGGCTACCAAGCTCGCAACCGGAGACTGCGCAGCATCTGGTGACAGAGACGGACGTCCGGGCTGTGCCCGTTGGCGGGCAACTCTCCGTCCCTCGAGGAGCACTCGTCACTCCTCTGGCCCGGCAGGTCGCCCTGGAGCGGCAGGTGATCCTGAAAAGGGCGGAAACAGCGCCCACGGCCTCGCAGGGGGCGCCGGCTGCCGGTGAGAGGCGGCGGCCTTCGTCAGAAGCGCCGATGCACATGGCTATCTATCGCGCGCGGACCGACGTGCGAGCCGTGGTGCACAGCCACGCGCCAGCAACGACCGCCTTTGCTACGACCGGTATCCGGCTGGACGAGCCGTTGCTGGCGGAGGTGTTGGCCTTCATCGGGCCGGTGGCGCTGGTGCCCTACGCCCGTTTTGGCACGCTGGATCTTCCCCGGGCCATGGCCCCTTACCTGGCCAACCATGACGCCTTCCTGCTGGCCAATCATGGCGCCGTCACCGTGGGACGCACGCTGGAAGAGGCGTATTTTCGGACGGAACGACTAGAGTTGTTTGCTCGCATCCGGCTGGTGGCCCATGCGCTGGGCTCAACGCACCCCCTGCCGCCGGAAGAGGTTGCGCAATGGATTGCAATGTGGGAGCGACAGAGGAAGGAGACATGACTCACTACATCGTGGTCCACTATTCCGAGATCGGCCTCAAGGGCAGGAATCGCCGCTTCTTTGAGCGGCAACTCCAGCGCAATATCCACGAGAGGCTGGCCGGGCTGGACGTGGCCGGCGTCGACCGGCTGCCCGGCCGCCTGCTGGCACGGCTGGGGACGGAGGCCGACGTGACGGCAGCCGTTGAGCGGCTGCGCACCGTGCCGGGCATCGCCTATTTTGCCCCCGCCTACGGCGCACCCAAGGACGTGGAGGCCATCAAGGAGGCGGTGGTCGATAGGCTGACCGGGCGCTCGTACCGCTCGTTCAAAATCGCCACCCGGCGTGCCGACAAGAGTTTCCCCCTCACCTCACCCCAGATCAACGCCGAGGTGGGGGGGCACGTCCAGGCAGTCACCGGCTGGGCGGTGGATCTGAAGGCCCCAGAGATGGTCATCCACATCGAGTTGCTGTTCAAAGAGACGTTCTTCTACTTTGAGCGGTTTGAAGGCGTCGGCGGCCTGCCGGTAGGAGTGAGCGGCACGGTGGGTTTGCTCCTCTCCGGCGGCATAGACTCGCCGGTGGCTGGCTATTATGCCCTCAAGCGGGGCTGCAATGTGGTGCCGATCCACTTTCACAGCAGCCCGTTTGGCGACTGGCAGGGGGCAGAGGACAAGGTCCGGCGACTGGTGGCGGCGCTGCGCCCCTACGGCGTCTCGGGACGGTATTACGTCGTGCCCATCGGGGAGATTCAACGGCAGATAGTCGCTCAAGCCCCCGCGCCGCCGCGCGTCCTGCTCTACCGGCGGCTGATGGTGCGCATCGCTGAAGCGTTGACCCACCGCCAAGAGGGGTTGGCCCTGGTCACCGGTGAGAGTCTGGGTCAGGTCGCCTCGCAGACGCTGGAGAGCCTGTCGGCGGTGCAGGTGGTGGCCACGATGCCGGTGCTGCGCCCCCTGATCGGCCTGGACAAGCAAGAGATCGTCACCCAGGCCCAGGCCATCGGCACGTATGGCATCTCGATCGAAGCAGGTGACGACTGCTGCCAGTTCCTCATGCCCCGCCAGGTCGTCACGCGGCCGACTGTGGCCGAAGTCGAGGCTGCCGAGGCGCACCTTGACGTGGGGCAGATGGTGACCGATGGACTGGCAGCAGCCCAGTTGGAAGAGGTCGAGTAGAAGGCTGGCTGACGCGCCTATTGAATGGGTGAAGGATGGCTTTCCCAGGTCTTGGCGTATGGCCCCTGCTCGATTATGTGATCAGCTCCTGCGGCAAAAAGTCTATGCGATTTGAATAGCTCAATACGATCTCCTCCTCGCCAAAATCGAGGCGTGTTATGGCCCCGTTGTTGAGGGCAAACCAGCAGCCTTTTCCCTCCGGAAGGTTGAGGATGGCCCGCAGCAGATGATTGTAAAACCCCCCATGACTGACCACGGCGACCCGATCGTCAGCCCCGCCGTGCCTGTTGAGCAACTCGCGCAAGGCGCGTGCGGCACGCAGGGGTCTTGCCTCACGCGGCTCAAAAGGGCGGTTCCACCAGCCGTCATTGCCCAGGGAATCGGGCAAGATCAGATCGGGATAGTGCGCCTCGAAATAGGTGCGATTGTGGCCTGGCTGCCCGATGCGCTCGCCGGTTTCCTCGTCTTCCAAATAGATGCCGCCCCACTCGTGCACGTCTTCCCAGGCGACCAGGGGCAAATCGAGTGCCCGGGCAATGATCGTCCCTGTGGCAACAGCGCGGATCATCAGGCTGGTGTACAGATGGGTGATGCCGAACCCTGCTGTGTTTTGAGGGTCTCCCTCGAGATTGCCCACCGTGGGTGAGTCGGCCCGGCGCAGGAAGTGGGCCACCCGGTGGGCCTGCTGCCGGCCGCGGGGTGTCAGGTCTGGATCCTCGCTGCGCCCTTTGCTGGAGCCGGTCCACTCCCAAAGCTGGTTGTTCTCCGATTGGCCGTGCCGGATGAAATAGAGTTGCATGTTGCTTTGGCGCTCCTGTGTTCGTATTCTTTCGACAGGCCCTCATTATACCACAGGCGACGGGCGAGGCACAAGAAAAGCCGAAATGCCTGAAGACCTTGGGCTGCTTGACGCCCCAGATTTTTACGGTGTTCAGGCTGTTGGATTGCGAAAAGGAGCGCGTTGTGTTTATGTGTCCCACACCTTGAAAGGTGTGGCTGGCTCCACGGTTGTTCGGAAGCCTGGCGAAGTGCTATAGCGTTCGGGCTTTAGCCAGGGGGCAACTCCCGTCGCTCTGGCTGCCCTTCTCCCAGTTGGGCGGCAACATTTTGGTACTGTTGGCCGGCCAACCACCTGATGTCCTCCCGGAGTTCCTTTCTGGTGTCGACCAGGGACTCTTTGATCTCGTCCAGCCAGGAGCCCTCGGTCAGGTCGTACAGCCTGGCCTTTAGCCGGAGGATTTCCTTCTCTGCCCGTTGGAGCTTTCTGTTTCGGAAAATCCAGGCGCCCTGCACGACCAACCATTGCACGAACAGCACCGCTAGGTAGGCCCCGAGGGCGATGAGGTTGAGGGGAACTCTTGCCGTGCCAAAGTAAAAGTAGACGTGGGTAGGGGTCTGGAAAAAGTTCCAGTTGACCACGGCAAAGATGATTCCCCCCAGCAAAGCCAGCAAGAAGATGATGTGGTTGATGATGCGCATTTTTTCCTCCTCGTTTAACTATGACTGACGAACTTGGTAGCGGATGTGCAGCGGATGATTAGCGGATAAGCGGATGTGCGACGCACAATCTGTTTGTTGGCAAGTCAGCCTACACTTTGCAGCGGATGGCTAGCGGATGTGCGGCAAGATCCACCGGCTGGGCTCAGGATAGGCTCTGTGAAGCATTCTGTTCTTGGCCTAGGGACTGAGGTTCGTTTCGATTGTGCTCAGGACAGACTGCCCTCGCTCAGCGTGACAGATTTGGGCCTGCCGGTTTGAGGCGCAGTTGCGCGAAATGGCCTGCCTCGCTGCTTATATCATTATAACCGACTTTTTCGCAAAGCTCAACTTTTGATGCGCTGAGGGATGGCTGCCGTGGCCACAGCCAACAGGGCCAGCGCGCCCACGCCCGTGGCGGCCACGCCCCACGACAGCCCGCCGCGCGCCAGCAGTCGACCCTGGAGCCAGGGGAGGGAGGTGGCGCCCAGTCCGGCCCCCGCTGTGAGCAGCCCGACGGCGGTGCCCGCCGCGCCCGGATAGCGCCGCTGGGCCACGCCTATCGTCGTCGGATAGATGGGACCGAAGCAGAACCCCACTACCAACACGGCGGCGATGAGCAAGGGAGCGGCAGACAGCACGCCGCCCGTCACGAGCAGCAGCCCACCGACGACCCCGCCTCCCACACCGATCAGCACCGCTCTCTCGTCGGTCACCCTGCGCCCCACCAGCCTCGACCCGAGCAGCCGTCCCCCTGTCAGTGCCAGGTAAAAGCCGGAGGTGGTCCACGAGGCCAGCGTGACCTCGGCTCCCAGCCCCTCGCTCAGGAGAGCGAACGTCCACGTGCCGAGCCCTACTTCCAGGCCGACGTACAGAAAAAAGAAGGCCCCCAGCGCCCAGAACGTGCGGTCGCTAACGACCGCCCTGGCACCCGAGGCCGCCGCCCGGTGGGTGAGCGGGCGGGTTGGCAACGGTGTCAGCGCTACGCCAAGCGCGATCAGCAAGGTCAGCGCCGCTATGAACCCAAAGGCGGGCCAGAGACTGCCCTGGGCAGTCAGTCCATAGCCTGTCAAAGCCGGTCCGATCAGTGCGCCAACGCCAAAAAGGGCGTGCAGGCGGTTGAGCGATGCTCCCCTGTCCTGGCCAGTGGCGTCGCCCATCACGACGTGAACGACGATGTCAGTGCTCCCTTGACCCAGGCCCAGAAAGAAGGCAGCCAGCATTTCCATGGCCAGGCTGGGGGCACCCAGAATCGCGGGCAGGCTGAAGGCCTGCATCCCCAGGGCAGCTAGGTAGACCGGGCGGCGGCCAACGGTATCTATGAGTGGTCCGGCCACCAGACCAGCGATCAGATAGCCAACGGACAGGCTGCTGACGAGCCCGCCCACGGCATCCAGGCCTACGTCCACCTGGCGGGCCAGGGTCGGCAGGCTGGGGCCGATGGCGCTGCCGCCGAGACCCAGCGTCAGAAAACTCAGATAGCTCAAGATGATGATGCTTCGGCGATGTTGTGGCATGGACACTCTTTTTGTTGTATAATCGTCGCTGCTGTGTATGGAGACTCTAGGAGAGAGGAGAGATGGCGCCATCTTTGAAGGTCATCATAGATTTCGACGGCACGTTGACTGCCGAGGAGGCGCAGGTGGCGTCGCTGGCCGAAAAGTCGCTGGACACGCTGGCGAACGAGATCGTTGGCGCGCCGCGCCAGCGACTGGCCGACGATTATGAAGCCACGCGAGCCCGCCTGCTGGGTGCGCCGCACCGTTACTGGTGGGAGGTCAACGGCCTGATCGCGTCCTACTGCAACGAGGGCGCTTTTATCCTCAACACGACGACGCTGCAAGTTATGTTGCGCGAGAACCCGGCTTATGCCCAGGCCGTGGCCGCTGCCTTTCCCCAGGCCGAGTACGGCCCGGTGGTGGATTGCACCAACTATTTGTTCCACCGCCACACGGCCGAGTTGCCGCCTCACTTTCGCCCTGCCGCGCGCGACGTGCTGGCTGCCCTGATCGATCACCCCAACCGCGCGCCGGTCGTCCTGACCAACTCGCTGGGAGACAAGGTGCACCGCCAACTGGAGACGCTGGCGCTGGAGGGCGAAATCGCCGTGCTGGGCGACACGCGCCAGTACGAGATGGACCCCGGGTGGACGCATCGCTTTCCGCATCCACAGTTGGGGAGGATCCAGGTCTGGCCGGTGGGGGAGAAGTACCGGGTGGACCTGCGCCGCCCGGCCTACTACTGGGCGCTGGTTGGAGCTGCCACGGATTCGCGGCTAGCGGTGGTGGCTGACACCTTCTCGCTGCCAGGTGCACTGCCGCTGATGATGGGCATCCCGTTCTTCCTCCTCCGCACGCCGTACACCCCCGCCTGGTGTGCTCGAGTCACGGACGATCACCCTTTGGGCCGCGTCCTGGACGACCTGGCCGACCTTCCGGCAGCACTAAACGATCTGCCAGCCTCTGGATGACCTCCCCGCGCCGGTCTGTTTTAGAATGGGTCGAGGAAGCGCTGGATCTCGATCAGATAGCCGTTGGGGTCGTGCAGGAAGCAGTGGTAGATGTTGTATTTGGGGTTGACGGCCGGCGGCTTTTCAAAGACAACGCCCCGTTCACTGAGACGGTGATACCACTCGTCTACCTGTGGCGTGACGAGGGTCAGGATGACGTGACGAGCATCTGGGACAGGCGATCCCTGTGGTGCGTCGTCCCGTTGGCAGAAGCCGAGGTAGCCATCGCTGCTGACGCGATAGATGCGGCAACTTCCCTGGTCGAGCTTGAGGGGCAGGGCCATGATCTCCTCGTAGAAACGGGCCGTCGCCGCCAGGTCGCGGGTGTAGAGAAAGGTGATCTGGGCGTCAAGGGGTGGGTGGGTCATTGTTTGTCCTCTCCTCATTGGATCGCTGATGGCGCTATTGTAGCACGCTTTTCCCCTGCCTGCCAGTGCTCTTATTGATCCGAACCTATTAAACTAAACAAGGATATCCGAGTGAACCTGGTGGACGAATCCTTGAATGACATCAGTTTTGTGTCGCAAACGGGCAATGGCTTTGCGCAACTCATCTCGGAG
>Ga0180438_10005277_pt1 | contig 18060 bp, 12 predicted proteins | sample SS_ome_12_FD_132455 | JGI IMG/M metagenome (GOLD analysis project Ga0180438, IMG submission 132455) | Hypersaline lake sediment archaeal communities from the Salton Sea, California, USA - SS_3_D_2 metaG | ecosystem: Environmental > Aquatic > Non-marine Saline and Alkaline > Hypersaline >...
ATCTGATTCCCTCTAAGGAGAAAGAAAATATCCTCGGATGCGTATGGAATGCTTCGACCTTTCCAGAGCAGCAGCCACTAGGAGGCTCTTGCTTCAGCGTGATGATCGGCGGTGAACATATGGCGAATTTCGAAGAATATTCCGAAGAACAATTCAAGGATATTGCTCTTGCGGCCCTAAAAACACAGATGAATATTGCTGTCACCCCTGATGTCGTTCATGTGGCTTCGGCAAAGAAATCCATCAGCCAATATATCATTGGCCATGATGCTAGAGTGCAGTATCTTAGAGAGAGAGTGGCGGAACACGTGCCGCGCTTAAAGGTGGTTGGAAGTAGCTATGATGGCATTGCTGTCAATGACTGTGTCACGCAAGCGCAGATTGCCGCCTCGCAAAGATTTGCATAAAAAGAAACCTGCTTTTAGAATTACAATAATGTGACGTACAAATTTTTAAGTGGCATTTTTAACTTACGGATAGTGCGATGTTTGACAAATTTACCAACCGAGCTAAGCAAGTCATCAAATTGGCCAAAAAGGAAGCTCAACGGCTCAATCACAACTACCTAGGCACAGAGCATGTGTTGTTGGGATTGCTAAAGTTGGGACAAGGTGTGGCTGTTAATGTTCTACGCAATCTTAACATTGACTTCGATACGGTGCGTAACGAGGTAGAGAAGTTAGTCGGCTACGGACCAGAAATACAGGTGTATGGCGAACCAGCATTGACAGGTAAGGTGAAAAAAGTCTTCGAGTTCGCCAACGAAGAAGCTGCTAACCTCAATCACAATTATGTGGGTACAGAGCATTTATTGCTGGGGCTGCTGCGACAAACCGATGGCGTTGCTGCACAAGTCCTTGAGAATCTTAACGTTAATCTCAAGGAAGTGCGTAAAGAGGTTCTTAAAGAACTAGAAACCTTCAACTTGCAGCTTCCACCCATCGGGGGCACAGCACAGGCTGGAGGAGCACCGGCAAGCCGTCAATTTGAGAAAGCTGGTGGAGGATCTGCTGTAACAGAGAAGATGCCCGCCCTCAAAGCTTATGGCCATGACTTGACGGAAGAGTGTCGAGAAGGCTTGATGGATCCCGTCATCGGACGTAAGGAACAGGTGGAACGACTCACATTAATCCTGTGTCGACGTCGTAAGAATAATCCTGTCCTTGTTGGAGAGGCAGGCGTTGGTAAGACTGCGATTGTTGAAGGGTTAGCGCAAGCCATCGTTAGAGGAGACGTCCCCGACAATTTACGGAAAAAACATTTGATTACGTTGGATTTGCCCTTGATGATTGCTGGTACCAAGTATCGCGGGCAGTTTGAAGAGCGCATCAAGGCTGTCATGGATGAAATCCGTAAAAACGGTAATATCCTTTTATTCATCGATGAAATGCATACGATTGTGGGTGCTGGTGCTGCGGAAGGAGCCATCGATGCTTCCAACATCTTAAAGCCCGCACTGTCCCGAGGAGAAATACAATGTATTGGTGCTACCACTCTTGATGAATATCGCAAGCATATTGAAAAAGATGCTGCTTTGGAACGTCGTTTCCAAAAAATTCATATTAGTCCTCCAACAATTCAAGAGACCATAGAAATTCTTAATGGATTAAAGAGCAAATACGAAGAACATCATAAGTGTCAGTACACGGGTGCAGCTCTTGACTCTGCGGCGATATTGTCAGATCGTTATGTTCATGGTCGTTTTCTTCCTGACAAAGCCATTGACCTCATTGACGAAGCGGGTGCTAAAATGCGCATTGAGATGATGAATCAGCCGACCGGAATCGGACAAACCGAAGCAAAGATTGAGGAGGTGCGCTTAGCTAAAGAAGAGGCTATCGGTAACCAGGAGTATGAGAAAGCAGCAAAATTGCGCGACAAAGAAAAACAATTGCGCGAAGAACTCGAGCGCATACGTGCTGAATGGGAAGTCGACAAAGAAGAACACGAGGTCATTGTCGACGAGGAAGATATCGCTGCTGTCGTTGCTCGACAAACCGGTATTCCACTACATAGCTTGACGGAAGGCGAGACAGAAAAAGTCCTCAAGACTGCCGAAGTCCTCAAGGAAAACATCGTGGGACAAGACGAAGCCTTAGAGACCATCGCCCGTGCTATCCGACGTAGCCGTGCCGATATCAAAGATCCTAATCGTCCTATTGGAGCCTTCTTGTTCTTGGGCCCGACAGGTGTAGGTAAGACGTTGCTGGCTAGGCTGCTCGCGACCCATCTCTTCGGCGGAGAAGATGCCCTCATCCAAGTGGATATGTCGGAGTATATGGAGAAATTCGCCGTCAGCCGCATGACAGGATCTCCTCCTGGCTATGTCGGCCACGAAGAAGGTGGACAACTCACAGAACAAGTGCGTCAACGTCCCTATTCCGTAGTGCTCTTCGATGAGATTGAAAAAGCTCACCCTGACGTGATGGATATCCTCTTACAAATTCTTGAAGAAGGACGCCTATCCGACGCCTTCGGCCGTAAAGTTGATTTCCGTAACACAATCGTCATCATGACGTCGAATTTGGGCGCTGATCTTATCAGGAAGTCTACAGAGGTAGGCTTCGGAGCACGTGAAGATGTTCTCGACTATGATACGATTAAAGAGAAGATTGAAGGCGCTGTGAAGAAACAGTTCAAACCAGAATTCCTTAACCGTCTCAATGACACAGTGATCTTTCGTCCTTTGGATAAAGAGCATCTTGTCGACGTTATGGCTCTCGAAATTAAGAAGGTCGAAGAACGCTTGGCAAGACGCGATATCTTTATCACCCTAGATGAAGATGCCAAGGTCTTCCTTGTGGATAAAGGCTTCCAACCCGAAATGGGTGCTCGCCCGTTGCGCCGCGTTATCGAAGAATATCTCGAAGATCCTCTTGCTGAGAAACTCTTAAAGACTTCTCAAGATGAAGGACGACGTATGCGCGTTGCTGTCGAAAATGGAAAGATCGTCCTTATCGATGAAGAGGTGTTCTCACGAAAGAAACCGCTGCCAAAGAAGCAAAGTAACGACAAAAATGCCAATCAAGAAGAAGTCGTTAAAGCTTAATTTTCTACCTGGTAGATTTGACTTTCCCACGTCTTAACGTAGGAAAGCAACTCTTTCTTTGTTGGATGTGTTTGTAACAACCGATGAGCCTTTTTTTGGCTACTGAAGTGCGCAATCTTAGCTAGAAGATGAAGGTGATTGGTATCTTCGGAAGCGAAGAGAAAAAATAATGTGTGGACGGGTTTGCCATCAAGAGCACCATAGTTGATGGGTTTTTCAGGAAAAGCAACAGCCACGACGTCCTGATGAGAAGGAAGTAAAAAATCACGAGCATGAGGAATGGCAATGCCATTGTTAAGAGCTGTGGGCATCAATTTTTCTCTGTCAATAAGAAGGTCAGCGAGAACTTCGGCATCCAGTCCTAAAGTCTTAGCCAGCAATGTTGCTGCAGAAGCAAGAATCTCGGCCTTAGTGTCTCCAAGAAGACGCCTGTAAATGCCTCCGACATTGATAGCGCGATATAAGCTAAACTGACGATTGCCTCCTGATCGTGTTGCACCGCTTGGTGGTGTGACATCAGTAGCTTCTAGAGACGACTCAAAGGGCATTTCTCCATGATGAGAGTTCGATTCCTGATGCATTACCCACGCTTCAATCTCTGTGCGACTAAAGCGGTACTGATGGTTGATACGATATGCCGGGATTTTCCCATCAGATAGCCAACGACGTATTGTCGTCTCTGAAACATTGAGAAGTTCAGCAACGTCTTTGATTTTTAGGTCCATGATAGCCTCACTAACGTCTTCCAATCAAAAGGTTTGAAAAAGGTCGATGATATCTTGGGGATCACTAAGCTGTAGCATCTTTTTGCGTCGTTCTTCGTCCTTCATCGCTAATGTTAGGCTCGATAATATCTGTAGGTATTCTGTTTGTTTATCATCAGGACCTCCGATCATAAAAATAAGCCTTACAGGGGCGCCATCGAGAGCTTTCCAATCGACGCTGTGGCTTAGGATGCCAAGAGCTACAAAGAAATTACGACAAGAAGCGAGTTTGGCGTGAGGAATGGCAACGCCCATACCAATACCTGTCGAAACAATTTTTTCTCTATCGATAATCGCTTCGCGGAAGCTTTCAACATCGTCGATGACGTTTTGCTGGTGCAATAACGTCACCATCTCTCCGATGGCTTCATCGCGAGTGTTAACATCAAGAAAAGTTACCAAGTTAGGATTTAGATAATCAGAAATTCCCATAATAATATTCTCACCTACACACCAGTGTGCCCGAACCCCCCTTCACCGCGTATTGTTGTAGCCAACTCTTTAACATTGATAAATGTTGCTTTTGTCACAGGCGCAACAACCAACTGTGCAATACGCATTCTAGGCTGTATGACAAAGTCGTGGGCGCCATGGTTGATCATAATCACGCCGATTTCACCACGGTAATCAGCATCGATGGTCCCGGGAGTATTAAGAATGGTGACACCATATTTTAACGCTAAACCACTGCGAGGACGTACTTGTATTTCGTAGCCTGGCGGTATCGATACCCTGATACCTGTCGGTATTAATGACGAAGCCCCTGGGACTAACACTAAAGGAGCTTCAAGAGCAGCCTTGACATCGGCACCTGAAGCATCATCAGTACTATAACGGGGTATCAACTCGTCATCATCTGCCGTAGTTGGAATGTCTACAGTGTCTTTATTCACGATAACTCCTTGAGGAAATTATACAGATATAAGAGAATTTTCTCGTGTTTTTTCATGAGTAATTGTTGAATGTTGCTTTGTCTCATCTGTGAAGCCTTCAAGAGTCTTCTCTTCACTATAACATCGATCATTGTTTGTTAAATATCCTATGAATTCCGCAAGTTTATCACGAAGATCATGACGTCTAACGATACAGTCAATCATTCCATGTTTCAAGAGAAATTCTGACTTCTGAGCTTCAGGGGGTAATTTTTGTCCGATGGTCTGTTCGATCACACGAGGACCCGCAAAGCAGATGAGAGCTCCCGGTTCGGCAATGATGATGTCGCCCAGTGAAGCAAAAGAAGCTGTCACCCCACCAGATGTTGGATTGGTTAGTACGGAAATATAAGGAATGCCTTCTTCGTGAAGTTTTGCTAACGCCGCCGATGTCTTGGCCATCTGCATCAAGGAAAGAATTGATTCCTGCATGCGCGCTCCTCCAGAAGTGGAGACAATGACAAGAGGAAGGTGTTGCTGCAACGCGTATTCAATGATGCGGGTGAGGCGTTCACCAACAATCGACCCCATCGATCCACCCATAAAGTTGAAATCCATCACACCGATAGCAACTTCGTGATCTTTGATCATACAAGAACCGACAATGACAGCCTCATTATTGGAAGTTTTATCTTTGGCTCTAGTCAAACGTTCCGCATAAGGTTCCGTGTCAACAAATTTTAGAGGATCACAAGGCTCCAGATTTCCATAAAATTCCGTAAAGGAACCCTCGTCGGCGAGAAGTTTTAAACGTGCATCTGCTGATAAACGATAATGATAGTCGCACTTCGGACAACAATTGTTGTTGTTCTCTAACTCGTTGGTGTGAATCAACTCTGTACAATGAGTACACTTGAGCCAACCACTAAAATTGTCACTTTTTGTTGTTTGTACTTTAATCTTTGGCTTATCACGAGAAAATAAAGACATAACGCAACTCTTTTGTAATCAACACGAAACGTCAATTGTATTTTAGATTCTACATTAACGACAAGGAAAAAATGAGGGTTGAAAATTTGGTTTAATATGACAATGTTATTCTGATATAATATACTGGTTCTTAGTATATTTAGTAGTTTGTCGATGATGGTTCCGGACTTTATTAAGAAATACGGGAGAGAGGCAGAAGGCTGTTACCGTTCTGGCTGCGTGAAGGATCTTGTCTTTTCAGGGGGAACTTACCAAGTTCAAGTCTTCGATCAGTGGGCTTTTTTGCAGTTTGATGATCAAGGCAGAGTTTTGGATTTCTTCTGTACCTGTGAGGACGCCGTTGAGACGATAGGCTGTCTTCATCTAGCGGTGGCGTATCTACGCATCATGGGTGTTAGTGGGACTCCGTTGCATGTTCGCTTTGAAGAGTCTTTATGGAATGTATTATGTCAGTGCTATGCTCACAATTACGGCTACGATGCTGAAGTTCTCGATAAGAAAGCGTCAGAGCTCTATCGCTGTTACAGCGAGGGGCGCAAAGTTTTTGTTGTAGAGGCTTATGGCGAGGAGGCATGTCAACATCTGGAAGAGATCCTGGAACAACGTGCTAAAGAAACCGACAAGACATCGATTAAATTCTCTAACTTATCTGATGAGGAGATAGCACGTTGGCGTGAGGGGCGTCCTAGCTCCGCTTTGCTCTATGAATTGTCGTTCTGGGCGGATTTGGCGAAGTGGTTAATGGTTCTACAAGATGATGGAGAGAAATACGAGATCCACTTCGAATATTCTGAGGATCATCTGCCCCAGGCAGTAGCAATTCGTTTTCCACAAATACGCCTTACCTTCGAAATTACCAAAGAGATGCTACCAGCATTGATCCCTGCTTTCGCAACAGTTGAAGCACCGCTGTCGGCGTATCCGGGAGAGATCGAGAAGATTACCTATGATCGCGACAAAGGGATCCTTAACATCATCAGCCAAGCAGGGGTTAAGGATGTTGAAGACATCGAGGGGGGCATAGAGGTAGGGAAGTGGAAGTTTGTTCCTGGTGATGGCTTTTATTCGATGGAAAAGAGAGGACTGCTCACTCAAAGTCCTGTGACTGCCGACATCATGTCACAAACTCTAACAAACTATACCAGAATTATTAGCAGAAGTCTTGTAGGAGTTCAAATTCACGAATCTCCCGTAGAGTTACAGTACACTCTCAATTTTGATGCAGATTGGAATCTTCACATCAGCAGTTATCTTTTTGAACCGGGAGATTTACAACAAGGTAAGTCTCGAGATTTCGGACTTTGGGTATTTCTTGATGGTGATGGCTTTTATCCTTTGGAATATCGAGAATTTGATGCCTTAGAGGTCGTAGTTAGCAATGACAAAGTCGTCGATTACATCATTGAACATCAAAGCTGGTTTAATTCTCAAGATGGGTTTCATTTGCATTTTGTTGGCCTTGGAGGGGCTTTAACGTATTCTCTATCTGATGATGATACTCTCTCTTTTGAAAGGGAACTTGACACCCGTGGAGAGATGGGACATAAGGATTTCGGATCGTGGATATACCTTGCGGGCCATGGTTTTTACTCCAAAGAGGTGTTGCAGCCGGGCCTTTCGGTGCAACCAGGCATGTGCATCACCAAACATTATATCCCTACTTTTATCACGATGAACCGTTCGGAGCTGGAATTGGTTCGCGGTTTCTTTGCTGAACGGTGTCCTGTCGTCAAGGCCACCATCCGCATTGACTTGGATGCTAAGAATCATGTAGTGATCACTCCCGAGTACGAAATTTTACCTGAATATCAAGATCATGGATTACGCTTTTTCGATGAAATGGTCTTCGTCCCTGGTGAGGGGTTCAGTCAGCTGCCAGCAGCAGCGTACCTACCAGAGCGCTTTCGCTCAGAGATGCGGATCAGTGGCGATGGAGTATCCACATTCATTGCCTATGAGTTAGACCTCATCAAAAAATATGCTTCCTTCCTTCATCCTCACCTATTGAAGCCTGAGAGCGTACGGCTCATTATCGAGAGGTTTTCCGAAGTCTCTAGGGGACGTTATGCTGTTACCTTGGCGGTTGTTAGCGAGAAAGGACGTGTGGCTGTGACCTCCCTATGGCAAGCCGTAGAAGCGCGTCAATTCTTTGCGTTCACCGATGCCGGATGTCTAGCATTGGGTGAAGATCGCTATGACTGGCTATGGCACCTCAATGAGGAACAAGTGGATGTCGACAACAATGTGACCGTTCTGTCAATCTTTGAATTGTTGCGGCTTCATGCCTTCGAGCCCTTGGTTCCCGATAATGATGAAGTCGGTGCTGCCATTCAAGACCTTGTCAACTTCACCAAAACGGAAGAACCTAATATCGAAGGTTTGACGAGTCATCTGCGGCCATATCAGATGATAGGTGCGCAGTGGTTATGGTTTTTGCGTCAACATGGGCTATCAGGGTTGCTTTGCGATGATATGGGCTTAGGAAAGACTCATGAAGCGATGGCGTTGATGGCTGCTGTGATCAATACTTCTGAAGAACGGCCCCGTTTTCTAGTAGTGTGTCCGACGTCAGTGCTTTTCCCTTGGGAAGAAAAGCTCGAGCAATTTCTCCCAAGAGCGCGTCTTTGCATCTTTCATGGAGCAGGACGTCGTCAAGCTCTTCAACACGATTACGATATTCTTCTTACGTCGTACGGCATTTGGCGTAATGAAAAAGAATTGCTGAGTTCTATTCTTTTCGATGTCGCGATCTTCGACGAGGTGCAAATTGCTAAAAATCGCGGAAGCTTGACTCACCGGGCCCTTAAAGATGTGAATGCTAAAATGCGTTTGGGATTGACAGGAACGCCTATTGAAAACCAGCTATGGGAGCTCAAAGCTCTCTTTGATATTGTGGTTCCTGGCTACATGCCCGGCGATGCTCGTTACCGTGACGCCTTTGTTAGCCCTATAGAAAAATATAATGATAACGAAGCACGGCGGCGGCTATCGCGCTTTGTGAATCCTTTCGTATTGCATCGCAAAAAAGAAGATGTTCTCGACGATCTCCCAGAGAAAACAGAAGAAATCATTCATTGCCAATTGATGGATCGGCAACGACAACTTTATATGGAGACGCTACAACGTGGTCGTGAGGGTGTAATGCGACAGCTTTATGATGAAACGCAAAGCATCCCCTACCTTCACATTTTTGCCTTACTGACACATCTCAAGCAGATCTGTAACCATCCTGCTACCTATCTTAAGGATGTGGAGAATTATCATCGGTACTCCAGTGGGAAGTGGGAGCTCTTTGTGGAATTACTGAGCGAAGCGCGTGCCAGTGGACAGAAGGTTGTTGTCTTTTCACAATATCTCGCTACACTTGATATCATGGAATTGTATTTGCGGGAACAAGGCATCAATTACGCTACCATTAGAGGCTCTACGCGTGATCGTGCAGAGCAACTACGACAGTTCAACAAAGAAGAAAACTGTGAAGTGTTCCTAGGATCACTACAAGCTGTAGGTCTGGGTGTCGATCTCACAGCAGCATCGGTAGTCATCCATTACGATCGGTGGTGGAATGCTGCTCGTGAAGCCCAAGCCACCGACCGTGTGCATCGTATCGGACAAACTCGTGGCGTACAAGTCTTTAAATTGGTCACATTGGATTCCTTCGAAGAGCGTATCGATCAGATCATCGCACAGAAAGCACAACTTCTCGAAGAAGTTATTGGTGCTGATGATCAATATGTCATTAAGAAGCTTAGCCGTGATGAACTGATAGCCCTTCTTCAGCTTGAGGATTCTTAGTACGGTGGGATTGCTGTCGAGCTTTGAGATGGATATGCAGCGGTGCTCCCGTAAAGGGATAAGTGGCACGGAGCTGGTTATAAAGGTATTTCTTATAACTTTGAGTCATCAGCTCAGGATAGTTGACAAAGAGAATGAACTTCGGAGGAGCAACGTCAACTTGCGTCATATAGTAGATGCGTAGGCGCTTACCACGAATCATTGGAGGATGAGCGCTCTGCAGAGCCTTTTCGATGACTTTGTTAAGTTGATGAGTAGAAACCCTATGGCGTGTCTCTTGATAGACGATGTCGACGAGATCGAAGATTTTGGTGGCGTTGCGTCCCGTCTTTGCAGAGATGAAGATCTTGGGACAGTGCTTGAGGAAAGAGGCCTCCTCTTCAATGTTTTGTAAGCAATGTTCCATGCGAAAACCTTTCACCAAATCCCACTTGTTAAAAAGGATGACACATCCTTTTCCTTCCTTTTCTAGCATCGTGGCAATTTTTTTGTCTTGAGAGGTAAGACCCATCTGAGCATCAAGCACCAATAAACAAACATCAGCACGTTCGATAGCTAGCTTGGTGCGTATGGCAGCGAACTTGTCGACAGCTTCGTGCTCCGATGTCTTTCTTCGAATGCCATAGGTGTCGATGAAAGTATAAGCTTTGCCATCGAAGGTGTAGCTGACGTCAATACTGTCACGCGTCGTACCCGGCTTCGGACTTACAATACAGCGTTTCTCGTCGAGAAGAAGATTCGTTAAGGAAGATTTTCCCACGTTGGGACGCCCGATGATCGCTACCTTAGGTGCTTCAATGGGTTCTTCGCTGATAGAGGGAGCCAACGAGCGCAATGCTCTCTCTAAAACCTCGGCAACATTGTGATTCTGAATCGCAGAAACCGCAAGGATGTCATCAATGCCAAGACCATAAAAGGAATGGATCAGATGTTCTTGCTTCAGATTGTCAATTTTATTAACAGCTAGCACGAGGGGCTTGCCGGTGCGTAACAATAATTTAGCCAGTTCATCATCGAGAGTGGTCATCCCCACATGAGCATCAACAACCATGATCATGGCGTCAGCCTCGTCAATGGCAAAAAGAGCTTGCTGTCGAACTTCTTCGTTGAAGGCAAGCCGTGACTTCGCGTCAATACCACCAGTGTCAATAATGCGAAAAGGAACGCCGAACAAACTCGTGTCGTAGTAAAGGCGATCGCGGGTGACACCTTCAGCCTCGTCAACAATAGCAATTCTTTTCTTGCAAATCGCGTTAAAAAGTGCCGATTTACCAACATTAGGACGGCCCACAATGGCAATCTTCGGGAGAACAGTCATCACGATCTATCCTTCTAATTTCGGGGCCTCAATGATAGCTGAAATCGTAATATTATGAAAGGAAATCTTCAATACTAAGTATTTGTAAGCCAATGCTATATACTAAGGCACAGGATCTTTCTTGAGGATAGAACCATCGCTCAAGCGACATTTCTTGTACACCCAGGGATCATCATTTTCACGCATCAGGCGATCGCATCCCATGATGAATCCTTTCAAAAAACCGTACTTTCTGATGGCATCGAGAGCATATTGAGAACTGCTAGGGCGATAGTTGCTTCGAGGTCCGTCAGCGGGGGAGATAACAGTCTGGTGAAAGCGAATGATCATCTGTGCAGCAAGGTTCATAGGAGAGGGAGGGCACGATCTACATTCACAGCGTGCAACAGAGATAGTAGCCATATCAGCATCTTTGCCCCAAGGTTCCATGCGTGGAGCAGCTTCCATATGGAACGTCATGATGCATAACAAGATGATGCAGCTTCTTAACACCATCAGAAGCTCTTTCTTAGCATGAGAACAGGAAATAAGCCTCCTTGCAGCATCATCTCCTTGCCATAGCATTCGTAGAGATATTCATTGTATTGCTTAGCGGCCAACCCTGCCCCATTGATACCTCCCAAATACCAACCAGCCTCAAGACTGGCAGTGATGATCCCTGCTGCCACATGTCCTTCCTCGAAGAAGCGCACCGTAGCCCAAATAAAAAGACTGTTCAAGAGGAAAGAGGTGATGGCTGTTGATCGTTGTCCTACGTAAAAATAACCGGCTCCAGGAAGAAGAGCATTTAAAGTCTGAGCTGTTGATGCCGACTTTGCCTGTTGACAATAGCAACAAAGCATCTCTTGGAGTGCGTCGCAAGAGGGATGCTCAACAGCCAAGCTTCGGATACATGGAATATTGCCCGTCGTGATGGCTTGTGACAATGTCAAGTTAGTGGCAGTGTTAGGAACCTCTTTTTCGATGAACTTTAGGATCCTTGCAGCTTTATCACCATAGCCACTTTCTCGGTAAGCATCGTAGAGGATGATCAAGAGATCATGATAAGCAGGAAAATGAACATCTACATTAATCAGTCCACTGCCTTCCACAGTGTTGATGACATCGCAGTACTTTTTTCCAAGGTAGTAACATAAAGCAATGCTGTAGTCGATCTGCAGGCGATGTTGTGTCGCGTCAGCAGGAAGAAGAAAACGAGCCTTCTTGAAGCTGGTAATCGCACGATATAAGTCCAACTCTTGAGCGAAAGAAATACCAACCCAGAGTTCTCTTCCCCAATCTTGAGAACGTTCATCAATGGAAAGAGGGGGGAAAGGAGAAGGAAGTTTTGCAATATGTCGCTGCTGGGGAATGTATGTGATCGTAGGATCAATTTCTTGGTATCGTGGTTGACATGCAGATAAACATAAAACAATCAATAACAATAGGGCTGGTACTTTCATGAAAAGAAGAATGTCTATTTGACTCTGCGTCTGAGGTTTAAAAAGTCTAACCCTGCATCAACTTCAAATTTGAAGCTGTCGGGTCGATCGTTGCTATCTCTGTAGATGTCTTGCTGACGCTTAGTGAGTTCTTCGATTTCATCAGCAGTGTCAACAATCGTCGGGCGTAGAAAAATCATCAAATTTCTTTTAGTAATGACATCGCTTTTATTTCCAAACGCAGCACCAATCAAGGGCAAACCACCCAAACAGGGAACTCTTTCCTTGGTTTTGACACGCTGATTTTGAATCATCCCACTCATGATGACGAAATAGTTGTTGGGAACATGAACGCGGGTTGTCGTACGAGTTTCCAGGGTGACAGGGCCGACCTCTGCCGAGATCGCTTCATCAGTAGCATCTTCAATTTCTGGGGCGCTAAGCTCTTGTTCAATTTCGAGTGCGATTACGTCATTGAGACCCAAGTGAGGGATTACCTTAAGAGTGGATCCTACGTCTCTATATTCAAAATTTGTGGTAATGACAGATCCTTCATCATTGGTAATTGACTGTCCTCGATATCTTGTATTCTGTCCGACAAAGATCTCTGCTGCAACATTATCTTCGACGATGATCTTTGGGTTCATGATAACTTCCGTTTCAGAATCGGTGTTTAACGATGACATGAGAGCTCCGAGAGTTGCATAGCCCAGACCTCCGTGTGTGAGGATCTTGCCAATGACTCCTAAGCTGAAACCAGGCTGTGACATCAGAGAGTTCGTATTGGGAGCATTGGCGATAGAGACACTATTAAGAGCTGCAGGTAGTTGAGATGTCCCCGATGAAGGAATGAAGCCAAAGGCTGTAGAAATGTCTGGTGATTGAGCACGGTAACCGTGTTCTACTCCGAAAGATAGGGAATTGTCCACAGTTGTCGTAATGATGAGCATCTCGATAAAAACCTGTCGCGCTGGGCTGTCTAACTCCTCAATGAATTTCCTAACGCGATGGATCGATTTAGGAGTCCCTGAGAAGATAAGACTGTTGGAGCTTTCTATCCACTGAACGCCGTCGATGGTTAAAGCAAGATCTTGGTTGGCAGGGCCCGTGGCTGCTAGCGATGTCGCTAATTCACTAAGTGCTGTCTGAATCTGATCACCTTTACGGTGGATGAGCTTGTAAACGGAAAATTCAGTGTCAGCATAATAATCTGTGGGAACGGGACCTTCTCCCGGGCGCCCTTCTCGAGGAAGACCAAACCTTTCCCAAGCCTCAGCTTCCAACCTGCGAGGAATCAGCCCCTCTAGTTCACGGGGAGTTATTTCTGGAACCGTTGGGACTTCTTCTTCAACCGGTGCCATTTCCACACCTTTCGGTTCGGCAACTTCTGGGCGAGCAGGCATACCCTCGCCTTCAATTTCTGAGACCAACGTTGATGGTTTGCGGAATATCGTCGTTGCTGGCCGTGAAGTGTCAAGGATCTTCAATATTGCGACAGCTTTGGTGACAAGATGCGGCGTCGAAGCAATAAAAATGCTGCCCGTTGCTTCGTGGGGGATGAGCAGAAAGGTGGTTTCTTGGGCCATGGGAGTTAAGATTTTATCCGCTAGTTCTATTAACGTTGTAAGGCCGATTTCTCGAGGTGTGTATTGGCCGATATCGAATTCCTGAGTGGGTGTGTCAATGCTTTTGATCAATTGCCCGATTTTGGAGAGATTGCTGGCAAAGTCTGTGATGATGATATGCCCGGTCTCTGGAAGCGTAGACATGGAAGCCGGTGGGGCGATCATCGGCTGAAGCACCGTAGCTACCGTACCAACTTTCACATTCTCTACATGAAATAATTGGGTCATAATCTCAGCGTCTTCTTTTCTGGCAAGTTCTTGTTCCTTGTCATCAGCGACAAGGCGAGCGAAAGGTGTCACTTCCTTGTTTTTATGAATCAGAATGTTGTTGCCTTCTTCAATCATCGATAATCCATGAATACGAAGAATTTGTAACAACGCCGTCATAATATTATCGATCGATGTCGGTTCTTCAGAGACAATCGTGACTCGAAAATCTAATTCCGCTTCGTTGAAAATAAAGTTCTTGTTGGAAATTTGACTGATGAAACGAATGTATTCGATGATGTTAATGTTGTTGAAATTGATAACAAAGCCTTCAGATCCGGCCTTCTCATTAGCATTCTCAGCGGGCGCAGCACAACAAGGCATGCTACCCAACAAACAACAAACCAATAATAAAACAAGAATCTTGAGAAGACTTATCCTACGCAAATCAAATTTCATCCTGTATTCAGAGCTCGTCATATAATAAGTTATCCCAAACGATCCGATTATTTTCCATAGAAAAATCCCTTAATACATTATGTCAAGCCAACTTCTGAAATAACTTAAATCTTTAAACATAGAATGAAAAGGCCAGCATGTATTGAGCATACCGGCACTAACTCAATGCAAAGACACTTCTAAAAAATGAAAGAAAGGCCAATGACCGGACCATGCATTGTCAGATGTACGGCATTGCGATTAGACTCCGTTCCTTTCTTATAATCTTGGTATAAGCCACGATATCCTAAAATTAAGGCTCTTTTGCCCATGCAGAAATTATATCGTACCGCTCCGAGTGCAGACCAAGAGAAGTCTGATCCAGCGCCAAAGCCACCGATGTCTCCTTCTAAGAGAAGATCCCAACAAGGGGCAAGCCTATGGATGAAGCGTGTACCAACAATAGGATCAAGCCAATCGATCGTTTGTTTAATAATATCGGCGTCGTTAACTTTGAAATCTACTTTGTAATAGGTATAACGGCCGCCGACTAAGACGTCCAAAGTGGAACAACATGAGCCATCGTACTCTGATGGACGTTGCCATAACCGATAGGTTCCCCCAAATTCTCCGATGACAAGATCAAAGTCCATATCAATCGTAAGGTCTGGAAGTCCTGGCTGTTTTTCAAAGCCTAAACCGCAATAAAGAATGTCAACATAAGCCCCCCAACAACCTGCTTGATAGTTGTTGCGAAGCATAAAGACAGCAAGAGAATCCGACTCTTCAATCAAATCAAAGATATTAGTGTTTACATGCGCTGTCGTTCCCTTTAACGTAACACTTCCCTCAAGCCAAGGCGTCCAAACGTAAGGAACAATACTGAAATAACACTCTTCACCACAAGGAACGCAAGGAGCACATCCATCATATGCAGATAAAGATGATGTGTGTAGCTGCGTGATACACAATAGCCATCCAACCAATAAAACCATCATTTTCTTCATAGCAAACCCCTTCTTTGCTAAGGTAAGATTTCCCTGATCCTAAAAAAATCTTTGATTTTAGAAAAGGACAAAGAAGATGTTCAGTTTAAAAAACGATGGATAATAACAACGAGGATAATTTTGGTATAAAATACTCAATTTCAATTGCTTATGAAAAATCATCCATTTTATTTTTTTTTCTTTAACCTGACGTAACGTCATGCTGTATAATCTAGGCGATTTTCAAAACTTCGATTATAGGGAGACATATATCATGGAATATAGTGTTGAAAGTTTGTCTAAGCTTGCAAATGTGAGCGTACGTACTCTTCATTACTATGATGAGATTGGTTTATTAAAACCAGCATTTCGTATGGAAAATGGACGTCGATATTATGGGATAGAGCAATTACTATTGCTGATGGATATAGTTTTCTTTAAAAGTCTTGGATGTAGTCTTAAGGAAATTAAATCTGTGTTATCGGCAAAAAATGTAAATAAGCGATCATTAATGTCGGCAAAAAAACAATTTTTACAGAAAGAAATAAAAAGAATGAAAAAATTGGTAAAAACCATTGATGAAGCAAAGTTTTACTTTTCAAGTGAGGAAAACATAGATTACAAGAAAGCAATAAAAAATTTTGAAGAATTCCAAAAGAACACGAAGGAATACAAGGAATTGTTTGAAAAAGAGTATGGAAAATTGGAAAACGAGGAATCCAAAAAAATAAGAAAAATGAGCATAAAAGATCAGGAAAAGTATTATGAAAATTTAATGAGCAAGGTCAATACAAAACTTTATTATAAAAGAATAAATGGTTTCATGAAAAAGCTTATTAAGGCTGTTAAAGATAACAAGAAAGAAGCTTCAAAAGAGGTGCAGAATCTTATGAAAGAATATTATGAAGTTCTTAACATGGTACGTCCTGTATCGAAGAAAGAGTGGTTAGGCATTGGTCTAAGTGTTGCTGAAGACAAGGATACTTATTTCTGCTGGGCTAAAATCCATCCCCAATTACCCGAATTTGTGGCTAAAGCTGTGAAAATATACGGTAAAAACTTATCTAAATGAAAATATTGATTAAAATTAAATCATATGTTATATTTTTTTATTAATTATATTTGATAATAATGGTTTGTAGTAATGGATCCGGTTAATTTAAAAGCTCATATTTCACTGTTGGAGGTTGTCGGTGCGGCGGAGAAAATTCCTTCAACGGGTTCAGTTCCTCTTCCTTTGGAAGTGGAGAAGGGGTATGTTTGGCAACGGATCACCGGTTGGTGGCGTGGTAGGCATTTATTAGACGATGAGCTTGATGCTTTAAAAGTTTCCATTGATTCCAATGTTGAGAATGCTGAGATCCAGAAGCAGTTGTTGTCGATTCTTTTGAAACTGAATGCTCACAGGGGCCAACGTGCGTACTATAAGGCGGAGTTGCGTTTTCGTGCCTTACTAAGTTGTCTTAGCGATGAGGTGTTGAATAGTTTTTTGTTTACTGTGGCGCAGAAAAGGGTGTCTGATGGTGTGGAGAATCTTTTAGATACTTGCCTTGACCTTCTTTCTTTGGATCGGATGTGCAGGTTATTAGCTTATAAACACAGGCAGGTTGTTGATATTCAGCAGAAGCTCGAGAATTTACAGGAGTTTGCTGCTGATTCGACGAGATTTTTATCTACGAAGAAAGGTTATCTTAGCAAAACGGCAGAAGAGTTATCACAGCAAACGACCGGGTTGTTGAGATGGTTTTCAAATGCTCTTCGTTATTTTTCAGATGTTTTTGTGCGTGCCCATGAATTTTCTTTGGATGATCCTCCACCGCAACATGGTTGGGAAGCTAAGATGCGGCTGGCAGATTTCTATAGCATGATGGAGAAGCCGATCCAAGTTTTCAGCTGGTTGGTTGGCGCGCTTGCTGTTGTGTCGCCACATGCCTGGGTCCCTTATTTGCTTGCAGGTGTTGCTATTCTTGCGAGTGTGATAGGAATCAAAGCGTTTGACAAAATGCTTAACAGAAAGCCCTCCCAATTGAGTTATGACTTCGATAATTTGACGCAACAGGCAGAAAAGGGATTGTTGGATCCTGTGATTGGGCGTCAGAAAGAAATTCAAAAGATTCTGGATTGTCTTGGTTCTCTTGACAAACACAGTTGTACACCTTTACTGATCGGAAAGTCAGGGATTGGGAAAACAGATATTGTCAAAGGTCTTACTCAGGAGATTGTTGCCGGAGATCACTCTCAGCTTAAAGGAAAGGTGATATTTGCTATCAATACTGCCAAGCTTCTGCAGCAGGGTGGTGGAAATATGACGGGCTATATATCGCGTTTAGAGAAGTTGCTTAAAGACATTAAAGGGAAAGAGGATCAAGTCATTCTCTTTTTTGATGAAGTCCACAGTCTTCTCGCTCATCATAAAGGAAGCGTTGCTTTAGGTGATATTAGTCAGGAATTCAAAGCGTTTCTCGATAATCCGAAGATTCATTGTATTGCAGCGACGACGGAGAAAGAGTATCAGGAATCAATTTATAAAGATGATGCCCTCAATCGTCGTTTTCGCGTGATTCAAGTGTCCGAATTGTCTAAAACAGCATGTCG
>Ga0180438_10005278_pt1 | contig 18060 bp, 17 predicted proteins | sample SS_ome_12_FD_132455 | JGI IMG/M metagenome (GOLD analysis project Ga0180438, IMG submission 132455) | Hypersaline lake sediment archaeal communities from the Salton Sea, California, USA - SS_3_D_2 metaG | ecosystem: Environmental > Aquatic > Non-marine Saline and Alkaline > Hypersaline >...
AAAAAAATCAAATAGAAGGGGCATATCCGCAGACACTTGAATCAGGATAATCGAATCTATCGGGGTCTGTTATCACTATCATCGGCAAGGTGAATGTAAAACTCTCTGCTGCTCCTGTTGCGGGATTATTATCAGTTGATATGATTCTTCCGCTTATTACTGCCTGCATTGTTACCTCCTCACCCATATCCATTGCAATTGCTTCCCTTCTGAACGTTATCGTTATGTCAGCATTTCCTTCCGCCATAGCTGCCAATCCATGGCCCGTTGAAGAGCTTATTGAATAATTTGGTTCCAAATGGGGTGGGCTGAAACTTGTTATGTTCACTGACATTGAGTCAATATTGAATCCTGCGAAAATTTTTCCGCATGCATCTATTACCGGTGCTATTACTTCTGAATTTATCACAAGGTCCAGTTCCTTAGGGCTTCCGTCGCTTGACCTGAGGCACATTACCGCGCTGGTAGGCGTGTCCCAGTTAATTGAAGGTAAGATACTTCCCCCAGAATCCATTTGGTATATCCTAAGCAATTTTGAATCAAGAGCTTCTATAGAGCCGTTTAATTCTCTTTCCAGAATATTCTCTCCTGAATTTGAATAAACGGTTGCACCCATATCAACTAAGGAATCAGGAAGCCTAATTATTAATGTTTTAACAGAATATCCTGAACCATCCAGAGATATCGGAGATGCTGCTTCGGAATCGTTAACAAGAATAATAGGGGTTAAAGGCGTTATAAACCCGAATTCCCCTCGACTTTCCAGTGTGCCTACAGTAGCTGCTTTTACTGCCAGATTCATTTCATCAATAAACATGGAAACAGGAACGATATCTGTAATTGGAGGTGGACAAACATCACCATCTACCGAGGGCATTTCTGCATTGAATACTTCATTTCCTAAATCAATCCTGTATTGTGGGGTAACTAAAATTTCTTCCCCATGAACGCCAAACGCTGCTACAGAATCAGAATCACCGCTGCATTCGCCCAAAGCAAGTATATTTCCTGAGATATCCGCCCCTACTGTTGTTTTAGTATCTCCAGAAACCTCTGCATCCGAAGCTTCAAGAACCACTTCCCCGGTTATACTCTTTGAAATCAGCGGATGTACCTCTCCCTCAAGATCTTCTCCGCTGGTAATGCAATCGTCTTCTACTTCTTCATCAATAATATCCGGTAAATCAGGAACATCTGAATCAGTTTCACCATCGATAACTTCCTCCGGAGAATCAGTATCAACGCCGCTGTCTGCATGGTATGGTCTGCTTCCCCCGCACCCATATGCCAATACAGTCATTCCTACAGCTACTGCCAACACACGTGTGGGAGCCCTTGCAACATCCAGCAACCTATCGCAGAACTTCCTGAGTCTGCTCTCTTTTTTCTCTGTTAAATCTGAATCATTAATACTTCTATTCCCTTCTTTAAGGTCTGCACAATATATAAGCCTCTTCATATATATTATTGTGTTAAGAAAGGTATTTAAATGTATGTAATGTGCCAGAAGACACTTAAAAATGGGTCAGCCTTTTGCCACGCCCAAAGGCCTTAATCTTGCCACGATTTCGCTTATTCCGGCATCGGCAACGCTCTGCACTACGTCGTCGATATTCTTGTATGCGTCAGGGGCTTCTTCAGCAACGACTTTGGGCTTTGTAGCACGGACGTAAATCTTATTCTTATCCCATAATGCCTTTCTCAAAGCCTCTCCATCATGTGTTCTTATTGCCTCTCCTCTGCTCATGGTGCGCCCCGCTCCGTGGCACGTGCTTCCCCAGGATACCTTTAACCCCTCCTGCTTTCCGACAAGAACATAGCTCGAAGTTCCCATGCTTCCTGGAATAATGACCGGCTGGCCTATATCACGATAGGTTTCCGGAAGTTCAGCTCTTCCTTTCGGGAATGCACGTGTAGCGCCTTTCCTGTGAACTATCAGGTTTTTACGTTCGCCGTCAACTTCATGCTCCTCGAATTTTGCAATATTGTGCGCAACATCATAAACCGTTTTCATCTTTTCTCCTGTTCCCTTGCCAAAAATCTCGTCAAAGCTTTCCCTGGTCCAGTGCGCAATTATATGCCTGTTTGTGAATGCATAATTTACCGCGCACCTCATGCCTGCAAGATAATCATCAGCTTCTTTGGTTCCCAGAGGGGCATAAACAAGCTCTTTATCCGGCATCCACAAATTCTTCTCTCGTGCAAGCTTCAAAAGAATGGGAATATGGTCAGAACAGATCTGGTGGCCGTATCCCCTTGAACCGCAGTGAATCATCACAGTTACCTTTCCTTTTTCAAGCCCGAATGCCTTTGCAACTTCCTCATTATATACTTCATCAACAACCTGGACTTCAAGAAAATGGTTTCCCGCTCCAAGTGTTCCAAATTGGCTCCTCCCTCTTTTTTTTGCGGTATTCGATACTTTTGACGGGTCCGCACCTTCAACTCTGCCGTATTCCTCACAATGGTTTTTATCCGCTTTATTCCCATAGCCCTTCTCTATTGCCCAGTCAACACCCATTTTTACTGCTTCGTCAAGCTCTTCAGCACTTATTCTTATTCTGCCCTCGCTTCCGACTCCGCTAGGAACATTCTTGAAAAGAGTATTGCATAATTCAACAATCTTTGGGCGAACCTCTTTTTCAGTTAATTCAGTAGTAAGCATCCGTACTCCGCAGTTAGAAACTACTACTCCGTTGGCAACAAACCGGTGCAACTCCTCTACTGTAAAGTCATATACTTTTCCTTCATAATTTTCCTCTTGGATTTCCAGCACGTTTGCCACAAGGGCTCCAAACACACTATAAAATTCTCGCTGTTTTTCAAGAAACTCTTTAAAACTCGGAATTGAAAAAGGTGCTCTTGGGGATTTGTTCTCGTAATACGCCCTCTCTATAAACCTTGCATTTGCCCATTTCGATGCATATCTCTTCTTGAGTTCTTTGAGTGAAAATCCTTTACTTTTGTATTCTAAAATCCTCGCGCGAATCTCGTCCCTTTTCTCCCTATATGTCCTTTTTAATTTTATATAAAGAACAGCAGCGAGTGCAGAAACCATTCTTTCTTCGTTGTACTCAAAACCGATTCGAGTATAGAGCCGCTCTATGTTCTCTTCTTTGCCATCCATCTCAAGCCTTAATCTTATCTTTTTGTTTTCTTTTTCCACTACCGCTATTTTTGCTACTTCTATGCCAAACTCACCCAATACCTCAGTTATATCCAGCAAAAACTCTCTTCCGTTCATTTCCAGTTCTTCCGTTTTATTCATGCTTATCATCGGCATGTAAAATCCAGTTTTTGATGATGTTGAGGGCGAAGAAAGTTCTGCTCCAAAAAATCCTGCAAGGTACAATCTTTTTATCCAAAGTGGAGCCCTTCTAATCCATTCTGGGATTCTGAACTTTGTTTGTGTTTTGTTTCCCACAGATGCACCAAATTCGATCAATCTATTTGCAAATTCCTGTGAATAGATATGCAGTTCTGCAGTTGTAGAGGTGAATCTTCTTTTTTTGATGATATGTTCCCTTGTCCTTTCCTTAAGATGCGTATGATATCCAAGTTTTTCTACGTCTTGTTTTATTTTTTCTAAATCTTTCTTTTTGCCAAAGAACATTGTTCTATACTTTTTCCCGGAATAGGTGAGTGTCCCGTCACCAGTTAAGTATCCCAAAAGTTTTGCGTATATGCCTGATTCATTTTCATTATCGCTAAAATATTCATATTCAATACCTTCGAATGGATATGCCAAAACCACATCGCCTATCTTTATATCAGTAGGAACTTTCTTTCCTTTCGGAGTTATGACCGGATGATTCCCAGTCAGTGATAGAATGCCGGTATCTGTTTTGATTTTGTAGATTTTTCCAGAGTGTTTCTTGCTCATGAAATTTATTGCATTTTTATCTTCTTTTCCAGTCTTCAGAGAAACTTTTCCCTGCTTCAAAACAGTTCCATTTGTCTGAACAACAAATGTAAATTCTTCTTCAAATGACTCGATTCTTTTAGTATATCCCATCTCAGTTGTGATTTTTGTTCCTGGAAGTAGGCAGTTAATGTCGTAGCCGACTCCGCCCGGACTTACCACACCTGTTTCACCGTCAAAAGCAGCCACACCTCCTATGGGAAAGCCATAGCCTTCATGTCCGTCAGGCATAAGCAGGGCGTGTTTTACTATGCCTTTAAGCCCTGCAACGTTTTTCAGCTGCATGAGCGTCCTGTCCTTATGAATATCCTTTATCAGATTTTCATTTGCGATTATGTAAGCAGGGACTTTCATTTCACCTGTCTTTTCCATAAGCCAGGTGGATTTTCCTGATTTTTTTAATTCTTCAGCCATACAATCACCTAATTATCTGTTTAATTTTCTTAATAGAATCTACGAGCATATTAACATCTTCCAACGAATTATAAATATAGAAGCTTGCCCTGCTGGTTCCTTCGGGCATACCAAGGCGCGTGTGCAATGGCATGGCACAATGATGGCCGCTTCTTATCGCAATTCCGTCTTTATCAAGAAGTGCGGCAATATCATAAGGATGCGCTCCATCCACCGTAAACGACACCAATCCAGCCCTATCTTCTGGATTTTTCGGCCCATGCATCCTGATTCCGTCAATTTCACCAAGAGAATCCATCGTATGCTTAACGAGTTCAACTTCATGTTTTCTTACATTGCCCATTCCGACCTTCCTCAGGTAATCAACCGCAGCGGATAATCCCACTACAGAATCAACTGCCGGTGTTCCTGCCTCAAACTTATAAGGAATCTCATTCCATACAGATTCTTCAGGGCTTACCTTTCTTATCATTTCGCTCCCGTATAAGAACGGGTCGGTTTTTTCCAGCAGTTCCTTCCTGCCATAAAGCACTCCAACACCAAAAGGAGCAAGCATCTTATGCCCTGAAAACATCAGAAAATCGCAGCCAAGGTCTTTAACATCAACAGGCATCCCGGGAACAGATTGTGCGGCATCAACAACGCTTACAGCGCCGTTCTCTTTTGCTATTCTGCATATTTTTTTAACGTTATTAATTGTTCCAAGGACATTCGAAGCCATTGTGACAGCAACTATCTTCGTGCCCTCCAGATTATCGAATTCTTCAGCTTTCAGCTTTCCTTCTTCATCTATATCTATAACTCGCAGTTCCGCATTTTTCTTTTTTGCAAGATACTGCCATGGAACAAAATTGCTGTGGTGCTCCATTATGGTGGTGACAACGCCATCCCCTCCCTCAACGAATTTTTCACCCCAGCCTCTCAGAACAACATTCACTGCTTCCGTAGTGTTCCTTACAAATACTATTTCCTTTTCACCGGCGCCTATGAATCCAGCAATGTTTTTTCTGGCATTCTCGTAGACTTCAGTCGCTTCATCGGCAAGCACATGAATGCTTCTTGCAACATTAGCATTGTGATTTTTCCAGAAGTCAACAACAGCATCCATCATCTGGACAGGGCGCTGTGAGCTTGCGGCAGAATCAAGATAAACAAGCCGTTTTCCATGGACTTTTTTCTCAAGAATCGGAAAATCCTTTTTCAGATGCTCAAAATCAGTCATTTTCCCCTAAGCCTCTCTTCAAACAGTCTTCTTCTTACATTTGCAAGATATCTGTAAACGCTTGCGTGTTTTGCTCCCCTTATAATCTTCTCAAGCGCCTCTTTTGCATATTCTATGGCATCAATCTTGCCTATGATGGCCACGGTATTTCCATAAACGCTTATCCTGCAGTCTGCAATAGCCTCGATCTCCTTCTTCATTCTTCCGTCCTCTCCGATAATTCTTCCTTTTACTCTCTTGATGGCGTTTTCATTGGATAAATATTCCTTAAGCGCCACGATATAAAATGTATAGTCCGGCTCAAGAAGCTTTACCGCAATTCTCGGATTGAATCCCCTGCCTATAGCAAATATTATATTTTTTGAAAAATATACTTCCTGGGTTTCACCGCTTATTCTTACTTCTCCTTCGTTGTCTATCTCCAGCTGTATATTACATTTTTTCTGAAGCATTTCCTTTGTTTTCCCGTTCTCCCCTATAAGAATTTTTACTCTTTCGGCAGGAATTCTTACTATTTCTTCCATTTCATCGCCTTCTTCAGGATCTTTTTTACTTCCTCATCTGTTTCTGAATCAAACTTGTTCACAATCATCTTTGCCATCTCTTTATTCAGTTTCATATCCCTCAGATACCTCGCTGCCGTTTTTCTTATTTCAGCATCCCAGTGTCCAAGGAGGGTTATTATCATCTTTGTAGCTTCTTCATCATTCTTCAACATTCCAATCGAATCAATGGCATTCCTCTGGTTTTCTTCAGTGTCCCCTCTTGCAAATATGTACAGTTCCTTTTTAGTCTCTTCTGCTACCTCCCTGCTTTTCAGATTTGCAATATAAAACAGGGCAACAGGGTATGCTTCCGTATCGCGTATCAGCGCCTTTATCATCCTAATTATCCCGGCCCGGTATTTCTCCGTTTTAATCAGGTACCTAATTGCATGGACCGCGTGCATCCAGCTTTTTTCCTTCCCCTCTTTAAGCTCTGCAAGCAATTGAGCTGCTGCATCAGTCCAGCCGTTGTCCAGAAAAAGCATCATCAGATATCTTACTATAAACTGGGGGCTCATTCCATAATAATGGCTTTCTTTTCTTTCAAGAAGGGAACGCGCTATTTTTATGAACGTGAACCTGTGCTCGTATATTTTCTTGGGATTAATACCTGCATTCTTGGTAGTCGCATATGAAGCCATAACCTTCCAGAATACATCGCGTATGTTTGCATCTGGCCTTAACCCGAATTTGGAAAGCTTCGGTTTTTTTCCTTCCTCTACTTCATATTCGGTGTCGTCGTCTCCACCAAATGCTTGCTTGGGCATATGATATTTAATAAAAACCAAGCTATTTAATATTTCATGACAAACGCGGAAATGGTCGATTATCTCGTTAAGTCAGGCGTGATAAAGACAGACAGGGTTAAGGACGCATTTTTGTCAGTTGACCGCGCGCTTTTTACCGAGCGGGATGCCGGCGACTCCGTTTACTATGATTATCCCATTCCAACTCTCGGAGGACAGACGATTTCAGCCCCAACCGTAGTTGCAGTAATGCTCGAAGAGCTGAAAGCAGAAGAAGGACATAAGATTCTTGAGATAGGCAGCGGTTCAGGATATAATACGGCCCTCCTTTCCTACATCGTTGGCGAATCAGGTTCGCTAGTTTCCGTGGAATATATGAAAGCTTTGCACAACCTCGCAAAAAACAACCTGAGCAAATTCGGAAAATGCGACAACGTTCGGCTTATCTGCGGAGACGGAAGCAGGGGATACGGGCCTGAAGCTCCTTATGACCGGATTATAGTGACTGCGGCAATGCCATATCTGAAAAACCACCCTCTTCTTAAACAGCTTAAAGAGGACGGCATACTTGTTGCACCTATAGGAAGCAGAATGTACCAGGATATAGTGGTTTACGAGAAAAAACAGTCAAGAAAAGTACTTCCGGTTATGTTTGTTCCTCTTAAGGGAAAATACGGCTTCGAATAATCAACTGTCGATTCGCTTACTGGATTAAGAATTTGCAGTTTTTCGATACTCTCTCTATGTCATGTCTTATGTTATTGGTCTGGAAAAGTATCCCGAAAACAGAACCGCCATTCTCAATTCCCACAGATATTACATCTCTTGCAAGGCTGTCAGGATAAAAACAGCCGTTTTCCTGTAAAAACCCGGCCATCCTCTCCACTATGCCGTTGAACCTGCTTCTGACCTCCGGCTCATTCGGATTCCTTCCGGAAGAGAACTCCCTGAAATCAACAAGCTCGCTCTTTATATTATTCAGGGTTCTTTTCACGCTTTCTTCATATCCGGACTCCAGCAGGATGAATTTCTGCCTGCTTACATGCACCGGGACCATCTTAAGATCCTGGCTCCTTTCAAATTTACTTGCATACAGTTTTCTCATTTTTACACCTCCTTATTTTTTTTAAAAAGAATTAGGTAATAAAAGTTAGGTATAACTAACTTTAGAATCAAACTGTTTTTAAATCTGCTCTTAGCCGTCGGTGTAAAATTGTGTTTGAAAGTTAGGTTTTCCTAACATTATTTAAAAACTTTTGCATTGATAATCAAGGTAATGATATCCGAAGAAATAGGCGACTACCTGAAAGCAATATACACTCTATCCTCTGGGGGGGACTATGCAAGGATAAAGGACATAGCCTCACGGCTGAAAGTAAAACCTCCAAGTGTTTCACAGATGATAAGAAAGCTGGCAAAACTGGGCTATGTGGAATATGAACGCTATGGCGGTGTAAAACTTACCCAAAAAGGAAAAAACTCTGCCCGCGAGATAAAAAGAAGGCACGAACTGCTGTCAGAATTCTTCAAGTACATAGGAGTTCCCCAGAAAATAGCGGATAGCGATGCATGCAGGATAGAGCATTATCTGCATCCGAAAACAATGAAGCGTCTGGTTAAATTCATAGAAAAGAAAGGGTGAAAAAATGACAAAGGAAATACCGCTAATCGATCTTAAAGAAGGGGAAACAGGAAAAATAATCAAAATACTGGCAGGCCGTGGATTTAGAATGAGGCTTACTGAAATGGGCTTCGACCAGGGAAGTCGAATTACTGTTATTGGAAAATCAGGGTACGGTCCCATAATCGTTGAGGTAAAGGGCTCCTGCAGAATAGCACTTGGCAGGGGAGAAGCATCCAAAATACTTGTAGAGGTAGAAAAGTAGATGGCAATTACCATAGGTGTGATAGGGAATCCAAATACAGGAAAAAGTACGGTATTCAATGCATTGACTGGGAGAAGGCACGAAGTAGGCAACTGGCCGGGAAAAACTGTAGAGAAAAAGACAGGAAGATGCAGACATGAAAAAAAGTGGATAAATGTAGTTGATCTTCCCGGGACTTATAGTCTTGCAGCTTATTCAGCGGAAGAAATAATTGCAAGGAATTATATCGTTGAGGAAAAGCCGGATGTGGTTGTTGATATAGTTGATGCTTCAAATCTTGAAAGGAACTTATATCTTACCATCCAGCTTCTTGAGCTGGGAGCCAATGTTGTCATTGCCCTAAATATGATGGATGTTTCCAAGAAAAGAGGATTTGCAATAAATACTAAAAAATTATCAAAGCTTCTGGGAGTTCCGGTAGTTCCCATGGTTGCAAGCAAAAACCAGGGAATATCCGAGCTTAAGGATGCAATTATCAAAAATGCAGGCAAAAAGAGAAAAGCTCTTTTTGTGGACTATGGTCCTGATTTGGAACCGAAGATAAAAGAGCTGTCAGAACACATATCCAAACATGCAAAAAAGATTGCAGAAAAATACGGAGCAAAATGGCTCGCGGTAAAGCTTATAGAGCAGGACCAGAATGTCGTAAGGATGATAAAGCGGGCGGATTCTGATATCTATACTGAAGAACTTAGGAAATTTATAAAAAACACTGAGGAAATTTATGGGGAAAATGCGGACATTGAGATTGCTGACAAACGCTACGGCTACATAAACGGAGTAATCAAAAAAACAGTAAAATGCGCACCCCTTGCCAAAATAAGGCGTTCAGACAAAATAGACTGTATTGTCACCAATGAATATCTTGGCATACCAATCCTCCTTTTTCTTATGTTCCTGTTATTCCAATTTGTTTTCCTTGCGGCAGAACCCTTTGTAATGGTAATAGACAACATTGTTGAATGGCTTGGTTTGAATGTTGAAAATTATCTTGTTTCCATGGATTCGCCTTCATGGCTTACCGGGCTTGTTGTCCATGGAGCCATAGGGGGTATAGGAAACGTATTGGTATTTATCCCCAATATAGCATTGCTTTTCCTGGCGATAGCTGTTCTTGAGGATAGCGGCTACATGGCAAGGGCAGCTTTTGTAATGGACAGGGTAATGAATAAGATAGGCCTTCATGGCAAAGCATTCATTCCTCTTTTGCTTGGTTTTGGGTGTAATGTGCCTGCTATAATGGCAACCAGGACCCTTGATAATGAAAAAGACAGAATGACAACCATTCTTATCAATTCTTTAATTCCCTGTTCTGCTAGAATGGTGGTTTTTGTATTTATAGCAGGGGCATTTTTCGAGCCTCAGGCTGCGGGGCTGGTTGTCTGGTCTCTGATTATACTTTCAATTATTCTTGCGGTTTTAGTTGGGTATATACTCAGAAAATCAGTACTCAAGGGGCCGAGAGCCCCCTTTGTAATCGAGCTTCCGCCTTACCACATTCCCACTTTCAAGGGGGTATTCCACCATATGTTTGACAGGACATTCGAATTCATTTCCAAAGCAGGAAAATTCATACTTGTAGTAGCCGTGGTTATCTGGTTTCTTGCCACCTATCCGGAAGGAGTCGAATACGGAAGTTCTGAAAGTTATATCGGGCAGATAGGGCATTTGATAGAACCTCTGCTTGCGCCTCTTGGTTTTGGATGGAAGGGAAGCGTTGCTCTTTTATTCGGCTTCCTGGCAAAAGAAGTTGTGATATCCTCTTTTGGCGTCCTGTATGAAGTTGCAGAAGAGGGAACCCTTCAATCCGTGCTTTCATCGGAGTGGACCCCCCTGCAGGCATATGTTTTCATGGTATTCACGCTTATTTATGTCCCCTGTATAGCAGCAATAGCAACCATAAAACAAGAGACGCATTCATGGAAATGGACTGCTTTTGCGATTGTTTATAGTTTGGTTCTTGCGTGGATAATATCATACTTTGTTTTGCAAATCGGTTATCTGCTGGGGTTCGGGTGAAAAAATGCTTAAACAAATCCTTAAACTGATAGCCGAAGGAAAATCATCAATTTCAGAAATAGCAAAAGAAATGCAAATTGATGAATCTTCAGTTGTTTCTGCTATAGATGAACTGAAAAGAATGGGCTATCTTGAATCAAGCCAGTCAGCATGTTCTATGGATAAACCTGCATGCAGCAACTGCCCTTTTGCAAAAAGAGCAGTTGAAATGGGACGTGTTTTTAGTTTAACAGAAAAAGGAAAGGAATACCTGGAGAAAGACTAAATCTTCACTTTTTTCTTTTTCGGGTTCTTTATATCTTTCATCTCAACTCCTTTTTTCATGAATCTGTCAAGAATGTAATATGCGATTATTCCCAGAACGATTATGGCAGTTCCGTATATCACCGCATCCCAGCCTACGTTAACCATCATGAAGAGCGTAGTGGCTATTGCAATAACAGGAAGAACAGGCATTTTTCCAATGCTTATCGGAACCTTGAAAGCCCTTTTCATATCCGGCTTGTCGTACCTCAGCTTGATCAGGGCGGCATTAATCACCACGAATGTAGCGAATACTGTGAAATTTGTCAGGTTTGCCACAACTTCAATATCCCCAAGAAGGAAAAACAACAAAGTCAGCACTCCTACAACCGCTATGGCACCGAACGGAGTTCTCCTGGACGGGTTCACATACGCAATCGGCTTCGGCAATGCTCCAGAATCGGCCATTCCGTAAACGATTCTTGAAGCTGCGAGCATTATCAGGAGAACGGTATTCCCGGTTGCAAACAATGCAATTATCGAGAATATTACGAATGCATCACTGCTCCATGCTGCGGAAACAACATCTGCGAGCGGTGAATTGGATTCTGCAAGAGAATTGAAATCAACAACACTAACAGCCGCTACCGCCACAAGAATGTATATCAGCGTGGTAAGCACTATTGCGATTATAAGCGCCCTTGGCATGTTAATCTCCGGTTTTTTAACCTCCTCCGCCATCCGGACCATTTCCTCAAAACCAATATATGCGAAAAATACAAGCGCTGCGGCAGCCATTATTCCACCCAAGGACGTAATTTCAAAATAATCAACGCTTCCGAAATAAGGCAGTCCTATGAAAATAACTATCAGCAATCCGGCGCCTTCAATCAACGTTCCAACAATCGCAAACCATGCAGCCTCTTTGACACCGTATGCTATCACAAACGAAAGCAGTATTACAAGTGATACTGCAGCTATAATCAGGGGAATACCTGCTATCGCTTCAAAATATCCTCCGAAACCCAATGCAACCGTTGCCGAGCCTATTATCCCGCTTATCGCAATCATCCAGCCGACTATAAACGCAAGTTTTTTTCCGAATGCGTTTTTTGTATAAACGTATTCCGCACCGGCTTTCGGGAAAATAGATGACAGTTCAGCATAGCTCAGTGCGCTTAATCCTGAAACGAATGCTGCGATTATGAACGCTATCCAGGTTGCGTTTCCTGCGAGCCCTGTTGCCTTCCCTATAAGAGCATATATACCCGCACCGAGTATTATCCCGACTCCGCATGCTGTTGCTTCCCATAATCCCAGTGCACGTTTTAATTCTGCCATTTTATCATCGTCCGAACAGTTTTCTTCTTGCTATGAAATAACCTGCTATTGAAATTATAAACATTATGAAAAGCCACCAGTACCAGCAGATTCCCAGGAAATTGGGGCATTCATCCTTCTCAGGCTCTTCTTCAATTGTTTCTTCCTCTGCATATCCCTCTTCATCAGACTCTGGAATCTCACCTTCTTTTACTTCTTCCTGGATGTCTTCTACTATTGGCTCTTCAATTGTTTCTTCCTCTGCCTGTTCAGGCTCTTCTTCAGTCGGCTCTCCTGTTATTTCTTCTGCTTCGGGCTCCGGTTCTTCAATAACAGGCAGTTCGGGCTCCTCTTCTTCAGCGCATGATTCATATAGCAGTACATACGGGTTATCGTAGCTATAGCCGTCTTTTTCAAAGTAGATTCTGTATGTCCCATCTCCCTGCATAGTTAATTCAGCTTCTCCATCATTGTCTGTGTATGCGGTTTCCAGGAATCCACCGTAAGGGTTGTATTTTTGGAGTTTGACTTCAATATCTTCAACTCCGTTTCCGCTGTATTCAACTGTAATATCAACAATGTCCTCCATACAGTCTTCTTCCACAGAAACAGTCAGGGGCTTTTCAGAACTTCCGCCACCATCTCCATCGCTTATCACTGGAGACATGGTTACAGCATAGCTTGAAAGCCCTGTGACATCGAAACTCACGGTCCTGAAATTTTCCTGCACGTTGGTGCATCTTGGTGCAGTGCATAAAACTCCGTTTGCCACAATCTCGTTTATATCATTCGTATAATTCTCATAATAATATATTTCCCCGCTGAATCCTCTTATATCGTACAAAACAACAGTGGCGTTGCTATTATTCAGTTGAGGCATTGCAGCATCATCAAAGGAAACAAATCCATTTCCAAGAACATAATCAGAAGTTATTGTGTACGTCGGGCCGTAATCCGAGAAGTTTATATCCCTAAGATAGACTGCAGAATCAGAATCATTCTGCACAATCCATACTTCAGGATACACATCATCAAGTCCTGAAAAAACAAGCTGGCCGTTTTCATAAACCATAAATCTGGGAGTTCCCAACAGCGTAAGCGTATTGCCTAAGACAATTGTTGAATTGTATGCAGTTAATGCAGAAGTATCATCCATATCAAATGTTGCATCATTGAGTACTATCGGGCCGGTTGTATTGATAAGTACAAACAGGGTATTGTCATTGAGCAGGATATTCTGTTGCCCGGGCATGTTGGCGTTTCCTCCAAATCCAAAAACGCTGTCGTATATCTCAACCTGACAGTCATCGTACATCTGCCATGTAATATCCAGGATCAGAAGTCTATCTATTCCATCAAATGACCATGTTGCGCCTGAACCGTTGCATCCGTAAGTCGCGGCTAATGGCAAAACTCCGGAAACAGGCATTCCTCTACTTGTGAAATTGTAATCCAGGAGTCCGTCGTATAGGATTCCGCTATCTATATATACATTATAAAAATAAGCATACGGAGTCATGTCGCCGTTGACTATTATCGAATCGTAGGCATGCAAATCAGTTCCTTCCGTATAAAAAATAGCCGAGTCTTCTACCTCTGCTATATCAAGGTCCGACCAGTAAATAACCGAATCAGTGCAGTTGGTCCGGTCAACTATGGTTCCTGCCACAAAGCAGTTGTTTATCGTTGAATTATCACCTACGTCCGTTTCTGCTTCAAGAACCGAATTGGTAATAACAGAATAAGACGATGCCCACGGAGGAGTACTTGTTGTCATGGTGCTGGTAGGTTCGCTGCCATCGTATGACAATCTGTTATTGTATCTTATGGTAATGTTTTTGATTTCAAGTCTTCCTGCAGTATCTGAACTGATGTTCATTTTAAGCGGGAATCTCTCATCATTTCCGCCGTCTGCGATAAGGACTTCAGTATAATATCCTGGGGTATTTGACCAGGTGTAATTCGCACCATCGAAAGTTGCAACCCTGCTGACTATTATAGTATATATCCCTTCTGTACCGTACGCAGGGCATGTAAAATTGAATACTGAAGGAACAGAATATGTTGTATTTCTCTCAAACAATGCATCTCCTGTGACCTGCCTGGCGGTATCCCCTGCGAAACAGGTATAATTTATTCCGGCTATATCAATGCCGTTGTCCCATAATACGAACTCTACTTCTTCTGCTGTGTTGTGCACTCTTGGATATCTCATCTCAAGCTTGTCGACATAGTCCCTTTCATAGGCCTCCAGGGGATTGGAGGATGTACTAAGAAGGGAATCCAGGAGATTACCATCATTTGTAATATGCACGCAGCCATTCAACTGTCCAGCGTGCAGCATTGTCCCCACATTGCTGAACTGCGGGTAGCGGACCATTATATTGCTTGGGTAAGAAGCAAGGTTCTGGTATCCGCATAAATCGAATTCAACTGAAATAACCGTTACATTATCGGGCCATCCCGGCGCAGCATCGTAATAATAAGCCCATAAATACCTTGACATATTATATTCAACGGTTGCATTGCCTGCACCGGCATATATTATCTCTTCTACAGTGCTTCCATCAGAAAATTCAGTTATTATCACCTGGAAGGGTGTTTCAATGGAAGCGCATCCAAACAGCAGTAGCATTGACAGCAAGGGGAGAATATACCTTTTCATAAGGCGCCTTGGGAAAGTAAATATTAAAATTCTTTTCTATGTCGTCTGTCAGTTATAGTTAGCTTTAAAAGAATAGACCCAGAAAGTCCGGCATGCAAGAATACATTGATATTTTGATGCAGGTTCTTTTGAGGTTTGTTGATCTGGTTCTGGCGCCTATAACCGACCAGCGCATGCTGTGGACAGCAGTTCCCCTGATTATCGCAACATTGTTCATGACGCTTTATTTCGGAAAATACAGGAAGGAGGAACTTGGCTGGAATACTGCATTCGGCAATACAATGGTCTTCCTGTTCATATCGCTTGGTCTTATCCAATATATGTATTATTCAGGTGATGAGGGCTCATGGGCCAACCTTTTTTCAAATACATTCTATATTACAATAACAGTAATACTTGCCTGTGTATCGCTTGTTTTCATGTTCATAACCTACTACCATCTTCTGCCCAAAAAAGTGGCGTTTTTCCTGTTTTCAGCCCCGCCCGTAAATGTTTCGGTCTACGTTCTTATGACTATAATCTATACGGGCGTGGCTGCCGATTATATAACGCTGGCAGCAGGTATTCTTCTTTTCCTGATTATATTTGCCATACTTAAGATAATACAAAAGCTTGAAGAAATGGCCGGGCATCCCGAAGGCCTGTTCGCACCCAAGGAGCAAGAGCCTGAAAAGAAGGAAAAAACAGAAAAGAAAAAGAAAGAGGAATAGATGCTATTGCCTGATTGCCACAAATCCGAGTATTGAAAGGATCAATGCACTGCCGCAGCAGCATCCACTGTCGTAGTAATAGCTAGCGTCGTAGTCATCCTCCCAGTATTCATCGTCATAATAATCAGTTGCAAAACCGATTCCTGAGACTGCAAGTACGAGCATGGCAATCCCTAACATTAAAGCTGTCTTGTTCATGAGTGGCATTCTTCAATTAAATTTAAAAATCTAACAACTGAATCCAAACTGTGGTAATATGGAAAGAATGGATATGATTTTTGCTGGTTTTTTAGTTGTAATACTGATAGGAGTTTTTGTTGTTGTCTACAACACAAGCCAGGAAAGTGACTGCTGCGATGCCGGAGTTTCAAAAGAACAAAAGGTTTTTTTCCTCATCAACTATGGTGAGAATGAAACAGGTGTGGCGGAAAAGCTTTCTGACGGTTCTTACAGGTTACAGGATGGAACAGCTATATCAAGGGATGACGCCGAGGTTATAGAATCTTATGAGGATCAGACAGGCTATTACTGCTGTCCGATGGACCCGGTATGCGGAACTGATGGGAACACATACATGAGCATTTGTGCTGCTGCGCTTGCAAATGTCCAGATTGCATATGCAGGGGTTTGCGGTGAATGCGAATGCGAGCCATGCGATGAATGTGTCGAACCCGAGCCAGAATTGAGATTCGTCTGTGCCAACGGTCAGATAGTCATGAACAGGATAGACTGCGGCGGAGATGAAGACTGTGCATACGTGGTTGAGGTATACTATATTTGCCCGGACCAGTCCGTTGTGGATGACCCGGAAGAATGTGAAGTCCCGACCCAGACTGCAGTGGCTGCTTATGTCCCACCGAACATCCAGACTGTTTATGAGTGTTCTGATGGAAGACAGGTAAGCCGTGCGGCGGATTGTTCAGCAAACTGCCAGCCTGTCGGAACAGCACTTGCGTATGTTCCTGACAACCAGGGTTATGGTGGAGCAGTTGATACTGTTTATGAGTGCTGGGATGGAAGCATTGTAAGCGTTCCGGAAGACTGCCCTCTATACTGTGATGACCCATGCGACTGTGGCGATGAATACGACCCGGTTTGCGTGAATGGACGAACATACAGGAATCCATGCTATGCCGAATGCGATGGTTTTGAGAAATATGAGGAGGGTGAATGTCCCCAACCTTGTGCGGAATTGAATGGAAGATGCACTCCTATAGGCGCTGCTACAACACCTCTGACGCATGTTGCAGGAATCGGGCAATCCCAATACCCAACATGCTGTGAACAGGGAACTTACTGCGATCCTGAGGGTTATTGTGTACCTGATGTCGACCAATGCGAAGAAGTCGGCGGAAGATGCAAAAAAGATGAGGATTGCTGCGAAGAGCTCGTATGCGGACCGAACAATGTCTGCGAATCCGGAGAGGAATGCCATGATGAAGGCGAAATCTGCGGATATTACAGCTATGCGACTGCTGCAGCAATGCTGGAGACCTTCCTTGGAGAATGCTGCGAAGGGCTTATCTGCATAGATAATGTCTGTAGTGGAGAAGAGCAGGAATGTGCACAGGAATATTATAACTGTGTTCACGACGAGGACTGCTGTGGGGATATGTACTGTTCGGATTACGGCCAGTGCAGAACACCATGTGTTGAATTCCAGGGAGAATGCGATTCAGGCCACCGCTGCTGCGATGGGTTGTACTGCATACAGGGCAGGTGTCTCGAAGAGACCTGTGCTGACGAAGAGGAATTCTGCAGGACTCCGGGCGACACTGCATACGGACCTGAGTACGACTGCTGCGAAGGCTATGTCTGCGAAGACAACGTCTGTGTTGAAAGAGAAGGCGGCGAGCAGGGCGAACTTTGTTCAGGAGCAACAGAAGGCCCTGAATGGGATGTTTCAGAAAGCTGCGCGACAGGATATTATGAAGGAGACTGGGGGACCTACTGCGGTTACTGTGGTGATAATAGAGAATACAGGTACTACTGTGTCGTTGATTACGGCTATGCGCCTACCGGAGCACCGACTGAGACCCTTACAGATGAAGTTGCCCTGTCCTTTATAGACTGCGCACGCGGCTGTTCAGGAACAATGTGCAAATAGCTTTCTTTTCTTTTTCTTTTTCTTTTTTATTTTTTAATTCGGAATGCCTACTCTTCTTCAGCGAATTTTTTTATTTCATCAAAGTGTTCTACTATCAATTTCGCTTTCGCTTTTCCGAACCTGAACGGAAATTTATCTTCTTCATCCCTTTTCAGAATGATGAGCCTGTTTCCCTTATATTCTCCATATTCGACTGGCATAAAATTTACCTCCAAAGATTAAAAACGCCCCGGGGAGGACTCGAACTTCCGGCCTGCTGAT
>Ga0180438_10005279_pt1 | contig 18055 bp, 8 predicted proteins | sample SS_ome_12_FD_132455 | JGI IMG/M metagenome (GOLD analysis project Ga0180438, IMG submission 132455) | Hypersaline lake sediment archaeal communities from the Salton Sea, California, USA - SS_3_D_2 metaG | ecosystem: Environmental > Aquatic > Non-marine Saline and Alkaline > Hypersaline >...
CTCTTCTCTGCGGCCAGGCCTCGGCCGAAACCCTCACGTGTGTTCCGGACGATCCCGACTGCTGGGATCTCGATCACCACTACTACTACACGTGGGGGATCGACCTCTCCCCGCTCGCGGGGCTGAACATCGTAGAGATCGAGCTCTTCTTCGACAACATCCGGAACTGGGACGACAATGAGAATCACCTTTTCATCCGTCTGCTGGACGATGCCCCCCTGGGGCTCCAGCAGTTCTCGGACAACGAGAACGACTTTGCGGACGCGTTCGAGGGGCAGGGTACCTTTGTGGCCGACTACCAGGACACGACCGGCTCGGGAACCGCGGAAGACGTGCAGTACCTCTTCTCCGAGCTCGGACTCATCCCGACCGCAAACGGGTACGCAGGCGACGGTGTCATCGCCTTGGGGCTCGACCCCGATTGCCATTTCTGGAACGACGCCATCCGGCTCACCATCATGGCGGAATGCCCGGGAACGCCGACCGAAGACCTGACCTGGGGAGAGCTCAAAAGACGTTTCGGGGAGGATTAACGGTCCCGGGATGCGCGTCAGGGGACTCGGGCCCGTGACGCTCTCCTCGGCTCTCGCGGTCCCGCGCGGCGGATCGGCCCCTTGACGATCGCCCATTTTGTGATATAGTAGAATGTTACGAGGAACGTGCGGCCCGCCGGACGCCGTGCTGAAAAACCTCTTCCGCACGAAGAGACGGCCTGTCTCGCCGTGTGGGCACCCCGTGTCTCCCTGCGGGCCCTGAGTCTCGTCTCGCGCCGCCTCACATTCGGACTCGAGCCTGACGACAAGGAGGGCGCCCGCCATGAATACCCGTCTCACTCTTCGACTCGCGCTCCCCACCCTGCTCTTCTGCACGCTGGTCCCCAGAGCCCAAGCGGAAAGGGCCACGGAAGCGGAAATGGGACGAGCGTGTGAGCGCTGGCTTGCCTACATGGTCGAGCAGAAGGGCGGGTGGGCCGGGGACGCGCAGCCTTCGATTGCGGGCACGCGCGAGATCGTGGCCTCGGGCAGGGTCGTCGGGCGTAGCTACGCCATTCTCCCCTCGGGCTTCGTCGTGGTCCCCATCCTCAGAGAGCTGCCGCCAATCAAGGCCTACTCGGAGACTTCGGGGTTCGATCCCGAGGAGACCCGTGGGCTTCCCCAGCTGATCAAGGATGTCCTGGCCGACCGGCTGGCCAGGTTCGAAGCCGCCTACGGAAGTCTGGACGCCCGTCAACCCGATACGGGCGACGTGTTGTTCGCAAGGATCAATCGCAAGCTGTGGGACGAGTTCTCGACCTTCGCTGGCCCGCTCAAGTCGCCTTCGGATCTTCTGGCGCCGCTGACCGAGGCGGGACCCCTCATGACGACGAGCTGGCATCAGAGCGAACCCTACTGGGACTACTGCCCCATGGGGGACGGGGGGCGTTGTGTGGTGGGTTGTGTGGCAACCGCGGCCGCACAGGTGCTGCGCTACCACCAGTGGCCCCCCGAGGGTCACGGGAACCACACCTACTACTGGCCCGGCGACACTTCCTGTGGGGGGTCGAGCCCGGGTGCGTTTCTCAGCGCGAACTTCTCCGACCCCTATGACTGGGCCCATATGCCGGACAGCTGCATCACCGGTTGCACCCCGGAGGAAGAGGACGCCCTGGCGGAGCTCAACTACGAAGTAGGGGTAGCCTTCGACATGTGGTACGGACACTGCGGGTCCGGCGCCTACATGCCTACCGCGATCGACGCCTTCCCAGAGTTTTTCCGCTACGACGACTCCATCGTCCTCGAGGAGAGGACCCACCACACGGCGGAGAGCTGGTTCAGCATGATCAAGATCGAGATCAACTCGCACCGTCCGATCCTCTACGGCATTATCTATCACGCGATCGTGTGCGACGGATGGCGGGACACCGGCGGCATGATGCAGTACCACATGAACTACGGTTGGGGAGGGTACCGCACCGGCTGGTATACGCTCGACAATCTGTACATGTCCGATCCGGAGTTTGAGATTCAACTGCGCTCCATCTTCCCCACCAGCTGGAAGGTCCGGGTGAAGGCCGACGGGTCGGGCGATTACCCGACCATCCAGGCCGCCATCGACGCGGTACCGCCCGGGTACGTGATCCAGCTGGAAGACGGCACCTACACCGGACCCGGGAACCGGGATCTGGTCATCAGCGGCAAGGCCCTCACCCTCTGCTCCCTGAACGGGGACCCGGCTGAGTGTACGATCGACTGCCAATCCGCCGGCCGCGGGATTACGGTGGACTCGGCCGGTGGGGCGTGTTTCCGGGGAATCACGATCAAGAACGCTCACGCGTCCGGCGCGCCGCCGGGCGATCGAGGTGGGGCCGTATACTGTTACGATTCCATCCTGCACATGCTGGACTGCAGGCTTGTGGGAAACGAGGCGGACGGCGACGGCGGGGGGGTCTGCTCAAGCACTTCCCGGGTACAGGTGGACAGCTGTTCCATCGTCGACAACATCGCCGGTGGTCGGGGCGGGGGGATCTGCACTTCCGACTCGTCGATCACGTTTATCAATCACACTGTGATCGCGGGAAACGACGCGGGGCTGGACGGCGGTGGGATTGCCAGCGCGCCCCCATCTGCGATGGAGATCGAGCACTGCGCGCTCTACGGCAACCGATCCGGCGCCTCCGGCGGTGGGCTGTACGTCACGATCGAGCCCGATTCGACGCTCACCCTGCGCAGGTCGACCCTCGCCGACAACTACGCCGCCGGATCCGGGGGCGGCGTCTACTGCGACGGCCGCCCGGGACGCGACCTGGAGAGGATGCTCCTCTGGAACAACTGCGCCGGGGGAGAGGGCGACGACGTCTATCTTGCGAGCGCCGGGACGTCCGTGCGCTTCGCCTGTTCGAATCTGGATTCCACCCGAATCGAGGGCCCCGGGACCTTCGATTGGATGTGGCATAACTTCTCGATCGACCCGGGGTTCTGCGATCCGGAGGATTGCAGCCTGGCACCCACGAGCGCGGGCGACTACCATCTCAAGAGCACATCCCCCTGCGCCTTCGGCACCGCCCCGCTGGTCTGCGGCACGATCGGTGGGCTCGAGGTCGCCTGCGGGCCGAACGTCTTCACCGTCGCGCCCGACGGGAGCGGCGATTTCGCCACCATCCAGGACGCGGTCGATTCCATCCCCTGGTGCGACGTGGTCGAACTCACAGACGGCACCTTCACGGGCCCCGGAAACCGGGACATCGACTTCGGGGGCAAGATCCTGACCGTGCGGTCCCAGAGCGGAAGCCCCCATTCCTGCGTGATCGACTGCGAGGGCCTGGGGCGCGGCTTCCACTTCCACTCGGGAGAGAAGGCCTGGTGTGGGGTCGAGAATCTGACGGTGACCGGCGGCCAGGCGGCGAGCGGGGGCGCGGTCCTGTGCCAGTCGGCCTCGCCCACGATCCGCGGGTGCGTGATGGCCGCCAATTCCGCCGCCGTCTCGGGCGGCGCGGTCTGCTGTGACGACGCAGACCCGGCGATCGAGTCCTGCACGCTCGTCGGCAATTCGGCCCCCGAAGGCGCCGGCATCCGCTGCGTCCTCTCCTCCCCGGCGGTGGAGAAGTCCGTGATCGCCATGAGCCCGGCCGGAGAGGCCGTCTCGTGCGACAGCACCAGCAGCCCGGAGCTCGCCTGCTGCGACGTCTACGGCAACGGCGGCGGCGATTGGACCGGCTGCATCCAGGGTCTCGAAGGCTCCGACGGAAACTTCAGCCAAGATCCCGTCTTCTGCGACCCCGACTCCGCCGATTTCCGCCTCGATTCGAGCTCGCCCTGTGTGAGCGCCCCCGGCTGCGGACGGGTGGGCGCCCTCGGGGTGGGCTGCTGGCAGTACCGGGCCTGGCACGTGCCCGGCGACGCCCCCACCATCCAGGCCGGGGTCGACTCGGCCTCGGCCGGAGACACCGTCCTCGTCGCCTGCGGCACCTACGCAGAAGCCGACCTCTCGCTCAAATCCGGGATCGTGCTCCGAAGTGAAACCGGCCAGGCCGATTGCGTCACCATCGACGCCCAAGGAGAGGGCCGCGTTTTCTGGTGCGTGGGGGTCGACAGCACCGCCTCCATCGAGGGCCTCACCCTCACAGGCGGCGCGGCCAACGGCGTCGTCTGGCCCGACAACACCGGAGGCGCCATGTACTGCGAGAACTCATCTCTCGCCATCTCGGGGTGCGTGTTCGACGACAACTCGGCCGCCTACGGGGGCGCGGTGACCCTGAGGTACAGCTCGCCCGCGATCACGCAGTGTACGTTCGTCTACAACTCGGCCTCCGGCTCCGGGGCCGGCATCTACAGCTCCTACTCGACCCTCCATCTTGAGAATTCCATCATCGCGCTGAGTGGTGACGGAGAGGCCGTCGACGGCTACCAGGGAAGCGCCCAGATCACGTGCTCGGATCTCTACGGAAACGCCGGCGGCGATTGGGTCGGCTGGATTGCAGGCAAAGACACCACCGGGGGGAACTTCTCGGCCGACCCCTGTTTCTGCGAACCCTTCACCGGCCACGTGACCGTCACCTCGCCCTGCGCGCCCGACAGCTCCCCGGCCGGCTGCGGTCTGGTGGGCGCTCTCGGGGTCGGCTGCGAGCTCACCGAGGTCCCCGAGGCCGACCGCACGCTCCCGGCGCGGCTCACCCTCGGCCCCGCGGTGCCCAATCCCTTTAACCCGGTGACCGCGATCTCCTACGCGATCCCCGCCGGCAAGGGCCCCGAGCGGGTGACCCTCACCGTCTACAACTGCCTCGGCCAGAGGGTCAAAACGCTCGTCGACGCCGATCAGCCCCCCGGATTCTACTCGGCCGTCTGGGACGGCACCGACCAGAAACACCGCGCCGTCGCCTCCGGCGTCTACTTCTACCGCATCGCATGGAACGGCAAGAGTGAGACTAAGAGGATGGTCTTGTTGAAATAGAGGGCGCCCTACCTCCGCACGAACGTGTACTCCCGCGTGTCGATCCAGTCGGGTCGGACCTTCATCCGGAAGCGGACTGCGCGGCCGTCGTCCCCCAGTTCGAAGTGCACCCAACTCTCGTCCCACACCCGGCTTGTCCACGTGCAGAGAAACGTGTCGTACTGCCAGTGCTCCAGAGTGCCCGTCACGTGCGGGTGGGCCTTGGGATGGAGGGTGAGCCGCCCGTCGCTCCATTCGATTTCCGCCTCTCCGTAGACCGCGCTCTCATACCGTCCCGCATAATCCTCGAGAGGGTGTGACGGGTGGGTCCCCGGCACGCGAGATTCCTTCTGCTTTTGCTTCTCCTCGTCCCGTCTTCGTTCCCGCTCTTCGTAGGCGTTCCGGTAGCGCCGGCTCCAGTCCTGGAAGTCCGCGCCGAGGTAGAGATCGTAGATGTGGTGGGGGAGCGCGCGGATGAGGTTGTGGTTATCCGCGTTGGTAAGAACGACCACGCCCAGATTCTCCTCCGGAAGGAAGCCGGTGTAGGAGTACATGCCGTCGAGTCCGCCCGTGTGGTAAACCAGGAGGCGGCCGCGGTAATCGGCCAGCACCCAGCCCAGCCCGTAGTTTGCGAAGTGGGTCCATGGGTTGAGTTCCTTGGCCGTCTCGCTCACGGGGAGGAGCGTATGCGGTTTCCTCGTTTCAGAGATCACGGTCGAGTCCACGAGCTGATTCCCGGCGTAGAATCCGTACCCGAGCTGGAGCTCGAGCCAGCGGGCCATGTCGTTCGCCGAGGAGTTGATGGCCCCGGCGGGTCCGTGGTTGTCCACGTTCACGTACGAGATCGGGACCAGATCGCCGTCGACCCGCGTATGCGGGGTCGCCACGTTCTCCATGCCCTCCAGATCCTGCACGCTCGTACGGGTGCGTCTCATCCCGAGGGGCCGGAAGAGCCGCTCGGCGACGAACTCGTCCCAACTGGCGCCGGCGACGGCTGGGATGAGCTCGCCGGCCACCAGGAACATCAGGTTGCTGTAGCCGAAGGACGCCCGGAAATCGCCGGCCGGTTCCTGGTAGCGGACCCGGCGGATGACCTCGTCCCTGTCGTACGTAGACCCGTAGGAGGCCAGATCCCCCGACCAGGTGCCGAGCCCACTCCGGTGGCAGAGGAGATCGCGGACCGCGATCCGGCGTGTGACGACAGGGTCGAAGAGCTGGAACGCGGGCAGGTAGTCGAGGACCGGATCGTCCCACGACATCCGGCCCTCCTGCACCAGGAGCCCCAGCGCCGTGGCCGTGAAGGCCTTGGTGTTGGAAGCGATGGCGAACACCGTGTTGCCGTCCACCCGGTCCCCGGTCCGGAGGTCCCTTACGCCGAACCCCTCCGCAAGAACGATGTGGCCGTCCTTGACCACCGCCACCGCCATTCCCGGTACGCCCCAGTCCTCCATCGCCGCTTCGACGTAGGGCCTCAGGCCCTCCAGGGATTCCCTGCCAGCGGCAGCCTGCGGGGACAGAGTCAGGACGGACCACGCGACGACGCCCGCCGCGACCCCAACGACGATCCGGCTCGGAACAGGTATTCGCTTCATCGCCCAACCCTCCTTCCGGCGGCCTCCGTCCGGCGGCGCCGCGTCTCGACGCTCTGATCGACGAACAGCATACCCGCTGGCCGGTTGGGTGACAATCGGGAAGCGCATGGGACCGCCGGAGAGACGGATTCTCGAGGGTATGAGGTTTGTCGTTGACGGGTGGGGCCGGCGGGCACTAGGCTCGGGCCGTCCCGGGCCGGACGGCGAGACGCCGAGCTGACACCGGTCCCCTGCACCACGCGTGCAGAGGACCGTGCCAGGACGTGCGACCCGCCGACCGGGCGGGACGCATGTCTCTGAGAGCCACCGGACGGGTTGCCTCTTGCCTCTCCCTCTCGACCCGATCTTGCATCGACACGACGCGCGGACCGGGGCTCCGGCGCATCTCTGCCATGCCTCGAACGTTCCCCCGGGACTCCGGACGCTACGGCGCCTCGTACCACCCATCGGGCAGCGCCTCGGGCGGCACGAGGAGGAGCGGATCGCCCTTCGAGCGGGCGATCTCCCTCACGTAGAACGTCGAGTAGTCGCTCGCCTCCTCGGCCGATACCGCATCCTCGGTCATGGGCCAGCCTCCGAAGATCCGCACGAGGGCGGATAGCCCCGGGATCTGCGGCCCGAACGATGGGAACTGGAAGAGTACCCTGGGCGGGAATTCCGTCAGGATCACCTCTTCCTCGGCGTCGATCCCGGCGAGCCTCTTCGTTTCGGCGATGGCGTCGGGCAAGGTGCCGATCTCATCGCAGAGCCCCAGGTCGATCGCATCGGGGCCCATCCAGATGCGCCCCTGCGCTATCTCCCTCACGTGCTCGACCTCCAGGTGGCGCAACTCGGCGACCTCGGCGACGAAGTCGTCGTAGAGCCCCAGGATCAGTTCCCGAACCATGGCCCGTTCGGACGCGTCCAGGTTCCGGGTCGCAAGCCGCCCCAGAAGAGGGAAGCGGATGCCGCCGAACAGATCGCTGTGCGTCCCCCGCTTGACGCCGTCGACGCTGAATCCGGTCTTCTCCCCGAGGCCCGTGTCCCAGGCCCAGCCGCCGATCACGCCGATCGATCCTGTGACCGTCAGCGGCGTGGTCAGAATCCGAGTGCCGGGCATGCTGATCCAGTAGCCACCCGACCCGGCCACGTTGCCCTGGCTCACGACGACGGGGCGGTCGGCCTCCTGCACGAGTTTCATGCCCTCAGCGACGAGATCGCTCGGCAGGGGACTTCCGCCCGGCGAGTCGGCGCGGAGGACGACGCCGGCCACCCCGTCCTTCTTGGCCATCTTGCGCAGGTGTTCCGAGGTGGCCCGCCCCCGGATGCCCTCGTGCATGGCACAGGGCCCGAGCGCGTACACCACCGAGATCTCCGGGGGACGGCCCCATCTCTCGTCGTGGTAGGCGCGGCCCAGGTCCGCGTAGCACGGTTTCTCCAGGGTGGCGCCGTTGCGCTCCTCCTTGAGCCAATCCGCCAGCTCGTGCCAGCGCCCGATCCGGTCGACGGCGTCGGACTCGACCGCCTGTTCGGCGGTGAGCAGGAGATGGTTCTCTACCACCCCGTCGAAATGGCCGGGGCCCCAGCCGCGCGACTCGGAGACATCGTCGCGTATCCTCGCATAGACGACGTCCAGGGCCCGCCCGATCTGCTCGCGGTCGGCCTCCGACATATCCTCACGGGAGAACCCCTCGTACGCCGACTTGTACTTCATGAACCGCCACTCATCGAACCCGATGCCCAGCTTGTCGAGGAGTCCCTTCATGTAGGTGCGGTGGGCCACCATGCCGGGGATCAGGATCTCGCCCTCCGGGTCGATCACGAGGTGGTCCGCCACCGAGGCGAGGTAGAAACCCCCGAAACGGCTCTCTTCGATCTGGATGATGATCTCCTTCTCCGCCCTCTGGAGCTCCCGGAGCTTCTCCCGGAATTCCCACGCGAGCGACATCCGCGCCGAGAAGCCCGAGAGGTTGATCGCCACGCCGCGGACGCTCCGGTCGTCGCGGATCCTGTCCAGCTCGTGCGCCAGATCGATCCACGCGATCCGCCTGTGGTCGAAGTACCTGGCCTTCTGGTAGTCCAGATGCTTGTCGTGGAGGTCGAGCTCCAGGTAGCGGTTGGAGCGGGTGGCCCGGCGGGCGAAATCTTGGAGCGGGAGTCCACGGAAGGGCGGGTTGAGGCGGACGAGGTAGGTCGTGGGCCGGAGGGCGCCGCTCTCCTCGCGGCGATCGCCGTCCTGGTTGTAGCTCGGAAGGACGTGGAAGCCGCTCCCGTCGAGTGTGAGACCCAGGTTGAGCGAGTAGCCGAAATCGTCACTCCCCTCGGCGTCCCGGACCTTCACGCCCAGGTGGATGCCGCGGATCGGCCGGATCTCGACACCGGCGCCCCAGTGGCCCTCGTCCAGCCGGTTGGACTCACGAAGGGCGTAGTCCGCGAAGAGCGTCAGCCAGGGTGCGCTGAAGGGGCGGAGGCCCACGTCCACCACACCCAGCCGCGCGTCCGATCCGGTGGCGAAGGCCCCGGAGAGTCCGACCGACGCCCACTTGCCGGGCCGGCCGATGAGGCCGGCCACCCAGGCGTTCTCCCGGCCGACGGCCTCGGTGGCGCCGGTTGCCCAGCGGTAGGCCAACCCGGCGTGGAGGGCGCGGTTCCCCCCGGCCAGGCCGACCTGGTAGTCGTACAGGCTGGAATTCTCCGCCCGCGTACCGAGCACGGAGCGCTGCACGGCGAACCCCAGATGGCGGCCCGTGGAAATCCCCCAGTTGTCGAGCGTCCCACCCCGGACGCTGGCATCGTTCCACCAGAACGCGAGCTCCGCCCGGTCGTTCGTCGACCAGGCCGCCGGGTTCGCGAAGGCGCCCGCCGCGCCGCCCGTTACGCTGGGCGTTTGCGGGAGATAGGCCGCTCCCGAGGGGTAGTCGATGATCTTGCCCTCGTCGGCCCCCGCCGGCCCGGCGCAGGCGAACGAGACAACGAGCATCAGGACCGCAGAAATCAGAACTCGGCTTCCCATGGTCTTCCACTCCTTCGGCTCAGGGACAGGACAACTCCGCCCTCCAGGGTGGCTACAGTCTTACCGACGTGCTCCGAGGTCCTTTTGTTTCACCGCGTAGACCGTCAGCGGCCCGAATGCAGGGAGTCCACACGGGTGTCTCTGCGCCTGCCGCCTGTGTGTGGTTGAACATCCGCCCCGCCCGAGTGAGCCACAGAGGCCTCGATTTCCATCTCTGAAAGTCAATCGCAATCCCCGTGCCACGGACGGCCGACCTTCGCCGTCAGGCAACCCGTTGCGCCGGCGTGCAGTTCTCGATCCGAGTTCACTGGAGAATCGGCCCGCCTGTGTCAGACGCGCACGCCTGCAGTTGACTGCGACACAGCGAGCCCGGGGTTTCGCCGAGCCCGTCTTGCCGAGCCGGTGCCTGCCATTACGCGGGAAAAAGTCTTGCTGCCACACACATGTTCTGCTACAATTGACATCGCAATCAAGAACATTCCTCAGCGAAGCAGGGCAAGAACGTGGCTCCACGGCCCGCACGAAGTCCCCAGGCCGGGTGTCGGAAGCCTGCAACCCGGACCGCATCGGTGACCTCACTTCATCTCCTGGAAGGGAGGGCGTAGACCATGCGTGCAGCCGCAATCGCGATCGTGGCTGTCGGGGTGGCGGCCACTCTGGTGGCGCCCCACGAGCTGCTGGCCGAGAGAGCGCCCGAGGCCGAGATGCGCCGGGTGTGTGAGAACTGGCTCTCCTACATGGTGCATCAGAGGGGCGGATGGGCGGGCGAGACCCATCCCCGCGTGGTGGAAGTGCACGAGCTTGTCCAGGGCGATACCGTGCTCGCCCACTGCTTTTTCATCGAGCCCTCCGGCTATGTGGCCGTGCCCGTTCTCAAGGAACTGCCCCCGATCAAGGCCTACTCGGAGAAATACCGGATCGACGTGAACCAGGAGGTCGGCTTCCCGCAGCTTCTCCGGGAAGTTCTGCTTGACCGGATGAGGCTCTTTACGGAGATCTACGGGAGCCCGGATGCGACCCAGCCGGCCGAGGGAAACGTGCTCCTGGACAGATCTCACCGCGAGCAGTGGGACCGCTTCCTCGTAGATCGAGAGCAGTTCGCCTCGGACCTCCGCGGCGGGGCCTTCGCGCCTCTGACCGAAGTCGGCCCCCTTCTCACCACTGTCTGGCACCAGCGCGGCCCGTACAACAACTACTGCCCCCGCGGCGACAGCACCTGCGGCATGTGCCCCGGCGGGGGGTTCGCCGCGTCCCGCACGCTGGTGGGCTGTGTGGCGACCGCCGCGGCTCAGGTCATGAGGTACCACGGGTGGCCGATCTGTGGATCGGGAGACCACACCTACAACTGGGACGGCGATGATTCCTGCGACGGCCCGGTCGGGGCAGGGCCCCTCTTCGCAGACTTCTCCGACCTCTACGACTGGAGCAATATGCCCGACAGCTGCAACGGAGGGTGTACCTCGCAAGAGGAGGACGCGCTGGCCGAGCTGTGCTACGAAGTGGGTGTTGCGTACGAAATGGACTACGGCGTCTGCGGCTCCGGAGCGTACACCGACGATGCGCTCACGGTGTTTCCCCAGTACTTCCGGTACGACAGCTCCATCAACAAGAAGAACCGTGACGACTACAACGCGGACTCGTGGTTCGACTTGATCAAGGAAGAGATCAACGCGTCTCGGCCGGTTCTCTACAGGATCTATGCCCACGCGATCGTCTGCGACGGCTGGAGGGATACCGGCGGGGACAACCAGTACCACATGAACTACGGCTGGGCAGGGTCGTACACGGGCTGGTACACCGTGGACAACCTCCACTGCGATTGGGCGGGGTGCGATCCGATGGTCGAGTACCTCATCCGCGACATCAAGCCCAAGATATGGGTCGTGCAGCCGGATGGCAACGGAGAGTTCCCCACGATCCAGGACGCCATCGACGCCCTGGAGGACTGTGACATCATCGAGCTCACCGATGGCACGTTCGCCGGCGACGGGAACTGGGATCTCGACTACGACGGGAAGGCCCTCACCATACGCTCGCAGAGTGGCAACCCGCAGGCCTGCATCATCGACTGCGACGACGGGGGCGCTGCACGCAAGGCATTCCACTTCCACGCCGGCGAAGGACCGAGGTCGATCCTCGAGGGCATCACGATCAAGAACGGGAGCGGCTGGTACGGTGGGGCGATCTTCTGCAACGGGTCGTCCCCGACCATACGGAACTGCTCGTTCGTCGAGAACACCTCGGACAACGACGGAGGGGCCATCTACTGCATGGAGGCTTCGCCGTCCATCCTCGGCTGCACTTTCTCAGGCAACTCGTGCGAACAGGGCGGCGCGATCTACTGCCGCGACAACTCCTCGCCCTTCATCAGCCATTGCACGATCTCCGACAACCATGCGGTTTGGTATGGCGGCGGAATCTGCAGCTGGTACTCGTCGCCCACGATCGACAGTTGCACGATTTCGGCCAACAGCGCAGATTCGGCCCTGGGCGGGGGGGTCTTCTGCTGGCGCTCGGAGAATCGCCCCACCCCGGTGGTCACGAGCTGCGTGATCTACGGCAACTACGCAGGGTCCGCCGGGGGTGGGCTTGACTTCGGGTACTGCTCGCCGACGATTCTCGGCTGCACCATTTCGGGCGACAGCGCCGCCTGGAACGGAGGGGGAATCGCCGTCCACGACTCCTGCACGGTCACCGTCGAGAACACGATCATCTGGGACAACGCCGCCGGCACCGGGTCGGGAAGCGAGATCTACCTCCATGAGTTCTCGACCCTGAGCTTTTACTGTTGCGACATAGACCCGCTGGGCATCGACGCGCCCCCGCTCAACATCACCTGGCATGCGCCGAACCTCGCTCTCGATCCGATGTTCTGCGAGGCTCCCATCGGCGACTACACGATCAGCCGGTTCTCCCCCTGTGCATCGGACAATTCGCCCCCCGAGTGCGGTCAGATCGGGGCCTTGGGCGTGGGGTGCGAGTACACACCGGTCGAGGAGGCGGAGGCGGCCGAACCGGCGAGGTTCAGCCTGGCGCCCGGCGTTCCCAACCCGTTCAACCCGTCCACCGTGATCGCCTACACGATTCCTGCCGGGGCGGGGACGTCTCCGGTGGTTCTCGGCGTCTACAACGCACTGGGTCAGCGGGTTTGCACGCTGGTCGACGCCCGCCAGCCCTCGGGCACCTACACCGTCGCATGGCACGGCACGAACAGCAGCGGAACCCCGGTGGCAAGCGGCGTCTACTTCTGCCACCTGCGTTGGAACGGAAAGGCCCAGACGCAGCGGATTGTGTTGTTGAAGTAGGCCGTGCGTGGAGTCAGCGTGACGGGAATGGCGTCACCGGCCGACGTCGGCCAGCACACCTTGAAGGGCAGGCGGACGGGGAGGTATCTCTGATTAAAACGCGTGCCCGACGCCCGTCACCCCGGCACATCCCCCCGACCCGACCGGCGAAGCGCAACGCTGAATCCGGCGGGTAGTCCTGCCAATGAGGAGTCTGTGGGGCTGTTGAACGAGTCACCTCCGCGGTGCAAAAGCGGCCGAGGACGGTCATTCGTGCCCCCAACGGACCGCCCTCGGCGGACCGGCCTCAAGACATAGGCGTTTTTCAACAGCCCCTCTGTCCGCGAATACTCGGGTCATTTCGAATCACACAGACCGCCAGAGCCCACCCGTCTCCGCGAGCCAGGTGGCAATCCTGTTCACAACTGCACCCACGTCGCCGTCAGAAACGTCGACCTCCAGAGATGGAATCCGGGACTCCGCGACGAACTCCCGCATCAGATCCTGTTCCTCGATGAACTCCGAAGTGCTCTGATACTGACCGGGGTTCCCGGAGACCTTCAGACGCTCGGCACGGGCGGCCTCGAATGTGCCCGGACGCCGCACGCAGAAGACCAGCCGGAATCCGAGTGGCACGAGTCGCTCCTCCAGCCAGGCGAAATCGATGTCACGATTGTGGATTCTCTTCTGGTACAGGCGTGTCGACAGGTGGAAGCGATCCACAATCCAAGAGTAGTACCTGAGAAGCTCGAACAGACGGGCCCAGGTCCGGTACGTCTCTTTCGCGAGTTCCTCCTCCTCAGGAAGGAAGTTGATCAAACCACGCCCCCACGGCGTGTTGGTGAATCCGCACCACTCGGCGGAGATGAGCGGCGAGTGATACCTGTATGCTCGCGCTCCGACGATTCGCGGATGCTCGTTGAGCGCGAAGGCAATCTCTGTCTTGAGGGTCAGACGTGTCCCCTCGAGTATGATCTTGGGGCAGAGTTTCTTGCCACTGAGTACGTCCGCCGCTGGAGCTTCTGTACCCCCAGATTCCATTCGTCCCTCCTGACGACCAGCTGGAGCAGGCTAACTGGTCTCCCGGGGACATGATACGGGTTTGACACTTCTGTGACAATCTCCGATTCCCGATCAGGGGTCGGATCTTGCAGCGCCACAAGATTGGAGGTAAGTGCTGGTATTCCGGGGACAGGATTCGACACTTTCGTGACAACCGTGGAGTGAACTGCGGCGACTGGGGATGGCTGATCCGGAGACGACGGCCGCTCGACAGGTCAAGGTCCATTCCGTCTGCACGGAACCTGCCGAACAGCCGTCAATGTAGGCAGACGCCCCGTCATCGGTCAAGTATCACGAAAGTGTCAAGTCAGTATCCTGTCCCCGGAGATGACCCAGGCCGCCTGCCTGCAGACATGACCCCCGAGGGGTTCCTCTGCGAAGCATGGGAGGTCCTGGGGACCCATGGGGCATGACGTGTGCTCTCCCCCCACTCTCTCCCGGTTACCGGAGTGCCCTTCGCTTCCGAGGCCCGGCGTCCCGCAGCGAATCAACCTTGTCTGGCGACGTTGGAAGGACTATGCTGGCCGTAGCTGTGGAAGCCCTCTGTTCGTGCCGATAAGAGGAATTACCATGCGATATTCGCGGCGGCGGCGCTTCGGGCAGACAGACGTACCTTGGGAGAAATGGCCGCGTGAGAGGCTCATGGGCCTCCGTCTCTGCGACCTCGGCGTCAAGATGGCGGGGACGTGGGTGGAGACGTGCATCGAGAGGTTGTACGCCGAGTTGCAGGCAAAGGGCATCCGGTTGCGGCCGCACGTCTGGCTTTCCGAAGAGTGGCTCTCCCCGGGCGGCGTCCCCGGCGTCGCTGTGCCCTTCTACCTGGTGCATCCAAGACTGATTCGGTTAGAGCGGCGGATGATGCTCGAGGTCGAGGGGGGCACACCGGAGGAATGCATGAAGCTGCTTCGTCACGAGACGGGGCACGCGATCGAGCACGCCTTCAATGTGCACCGCAAGCGACTCTGGCGCGAGCACTTCGGTCGGGCGTCCGAACCGTACCCGGACTACTACCGGCCCAACCCCGCGAGCAGGCGCTTTGTGCATCATCTCGACGGCTGGTACGCGCAGAGCCACCCGGAGGAGGATTTTGCCGAGACCTTTGCCGTCTGGTTGCAGCCGCGCTCGGGCTGGCGCCGACGGTACGCCGGCTGGCCGGCGCTGAAGAAGCTCAAGTATGTCGACCAGCTGATGAAGGAGATCGGAGGGCGCCGTTCGCCCGTTCGAAGTCGAGCGACCCCCTATGCGCTCGGCCGCCTGCGAAAGACGCTCCGCCAATACTACGAAGAGAAGCGCGAGTGGTACGGGGTCGCCTACTCCACGGCGTACGACCCCCACCTCCGTCGGTTGTTCTCCCCCGCCAGCGAAGGCCGCGGGCGGGGGACGGCCGCCGCCTTCATCCGCCGCAACCGGCGTGAACTGCGACGGCTCGTCTGTGAGGCCACCGGGGAGTACCAGTTCACGGTGGACCATATCCTCAAGGAGATGACGGCGCGCTGCCAGGAGCTGGGTCTGAGGGCGAAGAAACCGGAGCGCGATCTCAAGCTGGACATGGCTGTTCTCCTGACGGTTCAGACCATGCGCTGTCTGTACCGGGGATCGGGCTGGCACGCCGTATGAGAAAGCTCAGGGTTCTGATTCTCATGCACCACGACCTCGTGCCCCCGGACGATGTCCACGGCCTGTCCGACAGGGAATACGAGCAGATCAAGTGCGAATGTGACGTGATCGACGCCGTGCAGGAACTCGGCCACGACGTCCTGGAGCTCGGTCTCTCCGACGAACTGGCGCCGCTCGGAAAAGCGATCAGGGATTGGAAGCCTCAGATCGCCTTCAACCTTCTCGAGCACTTTCGCGGGGAGGTCCTGTACGACCAGAATGTGGTCAGCTACCTGGAGCTGTTGAACGTCCCCTACACCGGCAACAACCCTCGCGGACTCCTGATCGCCAGAGACAAAGCACTCACCAAGAAGATTGCCCACTACCACCGCATTCCCACCGCCCGGTTCTTCGCCGTCCCCGTCGGACGGCGCACGCGGCGCCCAAGACGATTCACGTATCCCGCCATCGTGAAGTCGCAGATCGAGGACGCTTCTACGGGAATCGCGCAGGCGTCGGTGGTGAACGACGATGAGGCGCTCGAAGAACGGGTGCGCTTCGTCCACGAGAACACGCAAGCCCCCGCTATCGTGGAGGAGTTCATCGACGGGCGCGATCTCTACGCCAGCGTGGTCGGAAACCATCGGTTGAGGCTGCTGCCCATCTGGGAGATCACGCTGGACAAGCTGCCGCCGTGGTCGTATCGCATCGCGTCCCGCAGGGCCAAGTTCAACCTGGAGTACCAGAAGCAGTACGGGATCAGGATTCGAGCCGCCCGGGACCTTCCCGACGACCTGGTTCGCAAGATCCAGCGCACCTCGAGGCGGTGCTACCGGATCCTGAATCTGAGCGGCTATGCGCGGTTGGATTTCCGACTCACGAAGGACGGCCGTCTCTACCTGCTGGAGGCCAACCCCAATCCCGACATTTCCGAGGACGAAGAGCTCGCCAGCGCCGCCGGGGCCGCGGGGATATCCTACAAGAACCTGATCCAGAAGATCCTCAATCTCGGCCTCCGCCGCAACTCCTCCCTCTGACGCGTCCCGCCGGTTAATGGGGACAGAGTCCGCTTCCACATGAAACAGGTAGCCCTACGGGTTCATCTCGGCGAACGCGGCTTCGCGCCGTCGGCGCAGGCCGACAGCGGCGCCCAGGGCTACCTCGTAGTCATCCCGCTCGAGGGCGTCGAGGATCCCTCGGGCCACATGTCCGGCGGACATACAGAACCCGGCCTCCTCGGGTCTGCGCCGCCGGCCGGAAAGATCGGTCGCCACCATCGGCGGAGCGATCTCAAAGACCCGGATCGATGTCTCCCGCAGCTGGTGCCTCATCGAAAGGCTCCACGAGTGCATGGCGGCCTTCGTCGCGCAGTAGACGGGAACCGCGGCCAGCGGCGCGAACGCGAGACCCGAGGAGATGTTCACGATGGCCGACGGTCTCCGCCGTCGAAGGTGCGGGATCAGCAGGGAAGACAGCGCAATCGGCGCGATCAGATTCGTGGCGATCTCCGCTTCGGCCTCGGCCAGGTCCCTCGGAGCTCTCGAGAAGTCGACCGCACGCTGGATCCCGGCGTTGTTCACCAGCACATTCAGCGCCCCGAAGCGGGCGGTGGCCCATTCGACGAGGGCCGCCCGCGAGCGGGGTCTGGCCACGTCGCAGACGCGGACGTGGAGCTCCGGGAATCTGGCCCTGGCCGCCCGCAGCTTCTCGCGCCGACGACCGCAGATCAGCACTTGATTGCCACTCTTGAGGAGAGCCTCTGCGAGGGCCAGCCCGATCCCCGCGCCCCCTCCCGTGATCAGAACCGTGTGGCCCGATGTCTTCATTGTCTCGGCCTCCGACGTGCATCCGGCACCGCTTGTCTACAGGTGTATTCCGCCCACAGCATACGGGCTTGATCCTCGCGCGACAAGCCCGGTTCTCGTCCCCGGAAATCGAATTCCCCGAAACACCTTCCCGAAATGCCACGTATCCTACCCGGGAAGACGGGGGCCGAGATTCCTGATGAAATCGGGGTCGAAGTCTGGGAATGTTGACCTGGTCGGAGAGGCGGGCGTCCGCGGGGTCGGCGACGTCGCCGCGTGCGGACTGCCGCAAGCCAGGAACCCGAGTCAGGACGAGTGACTGTCGGGAACCGGCCGGTGCAGGCCGGGAGCGGAAGGAGCGGACGTGAACCGGAGAATCTCATCGAGCCTGTCGTTTGCAGTGATCGTCCTCGTTGCCACCCTGGTCGAGATCACGCTCCCGGGTCCGGCGCGACCTTGCACGACTCTCATCGCGGGCCGGGAGATGACCGTGGACGGGTCGATCCTCTACATCAAGACCGAGGACGACACCCCCTGGGACGTCGACTACCTGTGGTACGTACCGCGAAAGACCCATACCCCCGGGAGCGTCGTGCGCCTTCACGCAGGGGGGACGATTCCACAGGTCCGCGAGACCTACGCCTATTTCTGGGACCAGGCTCCCGGGACCTCGTATTCGAGCGCCCTAGTGAACGAGTGGGGCGTCGCCTTCGGCAGCAACGGGTGCTCATCCCGGGAAGATGACGTGGAGACCGTAGAGGCGCGCGGGGACCTCGTCCAGGGCGGTCTGGGTTTCGAACTGCGCATGATCCTGGCCGA
>Ga0180438_10005280_pt1 | contig 18055 bp, 26 predicted proteins | sample SS_ome_12_FD_132455 | JGI IMG/M metagenome (GOLD analysis project Ga0180438, IMG submission 132455) | Hypersaline lake sediment archaeal communities from the Salton Sea, California, USA - SS_3_D_2 metaG | ecosystem: Environmental > Aquatic > Non-marine Saline and Alkaline > Hypersaline >...
CTGAGATCTTGAGTCAGAAACAAGCAAATCTCAAGATCTCAGTTTTGTTTGATATAGGTTTCAGCCACCAAGTTTCGTTAGCGTCACAACGAAATTCTGGCCGATTTCCGGGTATTTATTGGATTTACGGTTGAACTTAAACGCAATGGTAGAATCGTCTTTCGACACTACCCTATGCGTTACGTCTTGTCCTTCAAAATGACGGATAGCGCGACGTCGCACCTTATCCTTAATTTCAGTAGGAAGATCTTTTGCTAGCGGTGTGTACTTAAAACGCATAACTATTCCCCTTTCTTATCCGTGGTACCCCCAAAAGGATTCGAACCTTTAACCAATAGCTTAGAAGGCTACTGCTCTATCCGTTGAGCTATGGGGGCTCGGGGAATTTTACAACTCCCCTTCTGTTTATAGTCCTTTAAGACTCGATCAACTTAGACCAATCAGCGTTTTTTCACCGTTTACTTCGAAACTTTTAGGTACCGTTTATATAGTCAATCAGAAGGTTTTTACTGAGAGACTCGATCAACTTAGACCAATCAGCGAAGTGCTTTTAGATTGTGCAACTGATCCAGTTTTATACAATCTCAGGGTATAACCTGCCAAATCAACACCAGGGTCTAGAATTCTGTGTGTCTGACCGGATTCATGTCTTTCGACACTACTATTTACAACCCTTTGCCTTCCACCGTTTTACTTCTACATCTAGTGTTTACGTTTACTACAGGGAGCTTGTCTTTGTAAAGACGCTAACACTTTATTTAGCGCTCCCCCAGCTTCACCGGAAGCTGTTGACATACCTTAATTATCTTAAAAGAACACCCAAGCTCACTTTCATGAGCAACGTTTTATTAATCGCGCGCCTAATGACGCTAGAGATTTCAAATCTCAAACGATTTAATAAATACGCTTAGACTCCGGTAGCTAACCATCCATGTCCGAGGTTCTTTTTCCTGCATCATTTAAATCTACTACAATTGTCAACATTCTTCTTACCTAGAATAGTCGCATGGCAGTTTCTCCAATTCTATTAATGTTAACGCCATTTTTCGGATAACCACTATTGGTAGATTGTTTTCACCGAACTTACAATCTTAGACTGCTTTATACGCCCGACCCTTTACAGTCTATTGCGCTACAATCTTTTACTTCATTCATTTAAAAATTGAGTAGGTGTAATCCTATTTACAACGGTTCAAAGGGATCCAAACGAATTAACCGTTCGCATTCCATTATATGTGCCTCCTTTACTAATTTTACCTTTAGCGTTTCTACCAAACTTGACACCACGCCAAATGTCGCTAGTCAAGATAGCCGCAAGAACAATTTCTTGAGGTTCTGATAAAAATTGCTTAACTTTACCATCTAAAATCAAACCAGAACGAAAATATTTGGGCAAATATTCAGTCTCTAACGCCTCGTTTCTGGCTTTCTTTCTCTGAGGAAAAAGTTGATTAGGTCGTCTGAAACAATTACGATCCTGATCATTTTCTGGCTTTCTACCAATTACTTCAAGACTTTCATTTTGAAGATTAGGAAAATTCCTATCTCGCTGACTCATAAGTAAAAATTCCAATTTACATCCTATAATTTCATTAATAGCTAATGGAATACTACCCATAAAACCAGTATCAACTAAAAGTTCCTTGCCAGTAAAACCAGCTTTAGTTAAAAAAACCTTCACTGCTTCTCGATCATGATGATTTACAACATTCCTACTGATTTCAGGTAAAAATAGAGTCTTAATATCTCTTTTTCTAGCCATAACCTCTAAAGCCCAAACATCTCTACCAGCTAGAAAAAGTCTATCACAACCCATAACTTGACGCTTACGTTCTGCTGCAAGTAATGTCTCGCGCAAAACGTCAAAATGCAAATTTCCCCTATCGCGCCTATTATACGTTAACGTAGACCAACCAATGTTGAGCTGATCGCATAACGCACGCAATTTGCGCAATTCTGGCGGAAAAGTATTCCACCATTTGCACGATTCGTATTCTTCTATTGGGATTCTAACAGGAAAAAAATCTGATACATCTTTTGGATCGGCACTATATTCTTGGTAACCATAACCATAATTATAATTACTATTCGATTTATCCATACATTGTTTAGCTAAACAAATCGCTGGATAAACGAATTGATAGAAATGGTCGCGTAGCCAGTTCCCCATTGGACACGTTCCCCTTGTGCTCCACCAAGTTGAGCATCGGTGGGAACGGTTGTCAACTTTTTTGTAAGCTTGACTGTCGTTTTTTCGGAAAAGTGCGTAATTTCGAATAGTTACGCGAAGGTGCTGAACAGATTTCTACGCGAAGGTGCTGAACAGATTTCTTAGGAAACTGTATGCATTATAAGCTTAAACTTAAAAGTACCAGGCTCACCAACAGCGACCTGAACGGTAAAATTGCCCGGATTTTTTAATGATATGCCAGGAAATGGAAATGACGCATCGTTATCAACTAATTCTGGATGGACAGTATAATCAGTGTCAGCAGTTATGGTACTTATATAAGGTGGTTGAACAAGAATTTGTGTTGGAGTATCTGCTGGAATTGATGCATTGTTAATATAATGGAAAGTTCTGTTCACTCCATTATTGTTGGTATCCAATGCTGCCTGATGGAATTCAGAGCCAAGCATATCAAAATTACCGTTAGCAGTGGCAACTGTGTTAGCATCGCATTGGATAGTGTCTGCTACAGTTGTTAAGAAAACAGCATTTCTTGCTCTAACAAGCCAATCTGAAGTAGTATTTGTATTTGCTGAATTAAATATGAAATTTCCTTGTATCTCTGCATGATCGAATACTCCAACCAATGCGCCAGTGTATTCATCAGTAGAATCAAATTCAATATTTACAGACGATATAAGACCATTGCATTTTATAAACGGAAGATCGTCTGGACTATTACTACTTTGTACTATCGTACCTCTTATCGCTCCTTCGATCACTGACCCTTCATGAATTTGTACATTTGCTTGATTAGATAATACAATATCATCCTTTGCACTTAATCTGTAGAATCTATATGAATCTTTACCTCCAGATGGTTCAGTGCCACCAGTATTGTAGTCTGCATTTATCTCTTCACCAACTACTGAATCGAAACATTCTACAGAACCGCAATTAACTAAACTAATACCACCTTCTGCTACATTTTCTATTATAATTAATTGATTTAGTAAAGCAGTATTTACATATCTTAAATCTAGAGCGTGCCCTGATTCCATAGATGAAACTATGTAACAATCATCTATGGTAAGCATTCCTACAAGACTTAATGATGGGAATGAAGTTAATGCATTTGTGCAATCTACTAATACTGCTTGATTACCTTCACTATTTAGGATGTATAGATTTTTTAATGAAAGACCTACTAAAGTGGACGTAGGTTGGCAATTGATAGTAGCATCGGTGTCCGTTGCATTCTGAATTATAGTATCATGTTCACCTGATCCCATAATAGTAACATTGTCTGCTATATTACTTAAATCCAAATCTTCCTGATATGTTCCGGGGTTAATATAAATCACATCTCCAGTTTGAGCAGCATTTACTGCAGATTGGATAGTTTCAAATTTATCAGTCCAATAATTTCTTTCTCCTGTTGGAGCAGGGCCTGGGCCGGGATCATTTTGATCAACAAACAAAAAATTTGTCCATTGAACATCTAAAGTATCCCCACCACCACATAAAGCTTTATTTATCTTAGCCTGAAGTGCTTTAGCAAAATGAGTAAGTCTTTGATCTTCATGTACTAACGGAGTTCTCGGTAAACAACCCATGATTTAAATCCTCCAGATTAGATTTGATTTTGCATAATCAATCTAAAAGCAGCGGAAACCGGAGCTGCTCCACATCTACAATCGAAGTTGTTTACATTTTTACTTGCAGCAACAATTGATATATTAGGATAATTAACACCATCATCAACTAACTCTGGATGAACAGTGTAATCAACTCCAACACCAATGTATGGAGGTGAAATTGCAATAACATTTGGACCAACACCTTCTGTTAATGCTGTTACATCTATATAATGTAAAGTTCTATCCACACCATGATTATTTGTATTTAATGCTACTTGAGTAAATTCAGCACCTAACATATGTAGATGCCCTTTCTGCTCTGCAGCAATATCACATTGAATTACACCTGATGATGTTGTCTTAAATACGGCATTTTCAGCCCAAACATGATATTCTGTAGCATTTCCTGCTGCAGAATTGAATATAAAATCGTTTTCTATAATAGCCTCATCAAACCAGGCTATATTGCATTGAGCCCATTCTCCATTGGAATCAAACAACATGCTAACTCTAGTTAAATCACCATGGAAATGTATATATGGAAGATCAGCAACATCACCGCTTATTCGACTTACTGTGCCTAGAAATACCTCAACCTCGCATCCTTTATTAAAGTGTACTGAAGGCTGATTCCATAATGTAATCGATTCTCCATGTATATATGTATCTCTGAATACGCTTACCTCTCTTCCTACAGTTGTTTGAGTTACATCAGTAAGATCGTAGTCAATTTGACTAGCTCCATCTATCTCAGTATTGTAGGAATGTATGTTTGTGTTATATAGATAAATACCACTCTGAGGTATCCACAAATGTTCAGTTGTAACACGATTGACATATCTGATATCTAATGCATTGCCCTGACCTCCAGTATCAGTGACAATAACAACTCTATCGAAATTAAGAAAATTATCCGTAAAACTACCTAATGCATCTTCACAATCAACTACAACTGCAATATTATTATCAGTATTTTGTATAGTCAAGTCTCTAAATGTTAAACCAAGTAATGCTGAACTTGGATCTACTAATATCGTAGGAGTAGTATCATTGCTATTTGATATTATAGTAGCTTCTCTGCCTGATCCCATAATAGTAACGTTATCCGCCATATTACTTAAATCCAAATTTTCAATATATGTGCCTGGATTGATATAAATTACATCTCCATCTTGAGCAGCATTTACTGCAGATTGGATAGTTTCAAATTTATCAGTCCAATAATTTCTTTCTCCTGTTGGAACAGGTAATGGGCCAGGATCATTTTGATCAACAAACAAGAAATTTGTCCATTGAACATCTAAAGTATCCCCTCCACCACAAAGAGACTTATTGATTCTAGCTTGTAATGCTCTAGCAAAATGAGTAAGTCTTTGGTCCTCATGCACTAACGGAGTTCTAGGTAAACAACCCATGATCTAAACCTCTTATTTCCTGATTCAAAATGTAACGCGTTACCTTGTATAGTAGCACAGTTGACAAGCTCCATCCAAGCCTCTACACTGTACCTTGGTGGTCGTTCTGCGTGCGACACTTCCCCCTCCCCCCCCCGGCAAACCCCGCGAGTCTCCTCAATCGCGGGGTTTGCTCTATTTAGCCATTTTCACGTCCAGTTAGATAATCCTTTTGTTTACATCTAGGACTATTAGGATTTTTATATTTACAATATCTAGACCAAGCTAAAGCAAATGCATATTGTTTTGCCTTTCCTTGATCTAAGTGTTCGTAGTAATACCTACGAACATCTTTAGGAATATCAGTTTCACCTTCGTATAAGAAAGAAATGGTTCTTTTATCTACCAATTCTAAAAATTCATCAACTAATTGATCGAAATCATCAGTTTCTGTAAGTAATACATCTTTCACCTTATAAGGAGATTTTTCTTGTAAAACAAATAACGATACCTTATTTTCATCATCTTCATGTGGAGATATCATTAAAGGATACCGTTTACCTAAGATAGATTCTCCATCAGATGAAACGGTTCCTGTAACACCTTCTCTATATCTAACGTGTCGTAGAATTTGATCTTTAGTGTACATTTTAAACTTATTCTTTTTTCTTATTAAATGGTCCAAACCAACTAGATTCAATATTCCCTGTTACACAATTACCTTCACTACAAGAAAATCCGCTTTGTATATAATTTATATTACTATCGCCAAAAGTAGGGGGATGCTCCCTATAAAGTTTAACCATCTTTTTCATTCTAGATGCGCTAGCATCCCCGCCTTTATCGCAAGATCCACTAGCATACACTCTCAATCTATTATTAAAAGAAGCACCTGGACATGCTTTAAATGATCGTCTAATAATGTGAAGTCCAGCTGCTACACATTTACGCCTATCAGCTATTAAATCTTTGCCAGTCCAACCATGTGGAGTATTGTTAGCACTATTTACTACTGCATTACCATCAATCATTCTAGACTTATTACCTAGATTAATTTGCATCATACACCAACTTCTGCCGTAATCATTCCAACCATATCTAGATAATCTCTCTCTTTCTATACCAATATCAATATCTCTTCTAAATCCACTTTCAAAATACATGATAGATAAAACTGTTAAAGCGGTTCTAGCTCTGCCGTGATTTCCTGTCCAAAGTGGCGTAGAATCTGGATGATAAACTACTTCCGCAATTGATTTACTAATTCCATTATATCTGGATTCGCACTGCTGAATACTTTCTTGAGCATACGTAGGAACATAATAATTCTTTTTACATGGTACAATAGAAAGCATTATGCTTAAAAGCCACGCTGAAGCTACTTCGATCGACATTGGTTTTACTCCTATGTGATTAGCTGGGGCGAGTATTAGCAAACCACATAGGATTGTCAACCGAATTCTTATTCCTTAATGCTTCTTTCAAATTCTTCAAAAACTACGTTATATGGAATTCTATTTTTATCTGCATATTCTTTCAAATTATCGATACTATCAGGTAATGATTTATTCATTAAATTTCGACGTCTAATTTCTTCTGCAACAATCGTAGCTGGTATTCTTTTAATTCTACTGTACTCACCTATGTCTTCAATTTTGACAGGAAACATATATGTCTTGTGACAAACTGGCTCTGCTATTTGCTTTTTCATGTTATTATCCTACCTCTAGACCAATACTCAACCCAGATGCAAGTGCTCCAGTTTTAGTAACTTCAAAAGAAATTCTATCATCAGGATTAACTATCGCATAATTAGTTGGATCTCCTGCTGTTTGTTCTGCCCCAGTAAAAGTCATTGTTAATTGTTGAACACCATTTACAAGTACGTCAACTACTACTGTATCAGTACCACCTGGAGCTACAGCTAAATATCCATTTAAATTTCTTGCAATAGAATTACCAACAACTAACTGTGGCATATCATCAGTTGCACTTTCACTGAAATCCGGAAGTGCAAAATTAGTCCCAACACTTATTGGTCCAGCTATACCTGCTCGCATTGGTCCAGAAGTACCAAAATTATCACCAGTACCAACCTTTGTGTTAGATCCTGGAATTATTATAGGACCATCATTAATTGGTACAATAATTTGATCTGGATACATTAAAACACCTTGAGTCCAGCCAGTTACTGTATGGGTAAATATTTCTGTATAAATCGAAGATCCATCATACATGCGACCTTGATAGGTTGTACCTGTTATATCTCCACCCCAATTTACTGAATTCTCAAAAACAATTTTAGAATGTTTACCCAAATATACTCCATAATTGCCAAAGTCACCAAACATATCAACATCTTCAAAGAATCCTAAATACGATACATTTTCACAAAAGACTGCTTCAGAAACCCATGGTGCTAGACTTATATCTATAGTAACATAGCTATTTTGTGTAATTCCAGATGAATTTTCGAATAAGGAAATAAGTCCATATGCACCTGTATAAATCGTAAATCTACCTCCATATGCAGTAATATTCCCGCAACAATTGTATGTAAATAAAGCGGCATCAAGAGGTACCATATAAAGATTATTACACCCCGCAATATGTGTATCAAGTACACTAGATGCAAAAACCCATGCATTTGAATTTGAATTTGTTAGATTTACAAATTGCAATGTACCATTATATGATAGTAAAGTTTCAAAAGTTACCACAGAATATGTCTGTACTTCAAAATTATCTCCAGGAGCAGGGACAGCACTTGAAGGCCACGATAAACTATCAGTTGCTATATTTGATACACGAGCATCATTAGCTCCTTCATCGGCCAAAATCCATGCTCCATGATCAGCTGCTGCTCCATCTGTAAACCTAATAAAATCACCAATATGATCTGCTACCGTCCAATTATCATCTCTAACTAAAATTCCAGTTGTTCCTGTTCTAGCTGTAAACAAAGATACCGTGCCAGAATATTGATTTGTTCTAGTAGTCCCAACTATAGTAACAGTTTCTCCGTAAGATTTTACACCAACTGGATCTGTTGCTAGTAAATTTGTTTCAATATTTACTGTCATAGCAACTTTAACGCCATTTGGCTCTACTCTACGTCTAAATTCAGCAAAAGTAGCTAATTGATTTCCATTTGAGCCATCATTTTCATCATTACCATTATCCGCATTTATATACCATACAGCTTGTCTAGACCATTTACTATCTGGAGTAAGTTTTCTAACCCATCTACCTGTTCCAGAATTAGTAGCTACAATAGATTTACCATCTACAGTTTCTGTAGAATTCTTATCTAATACAAAATTGTCAGCTACAGTATTTACATATTTTTCACTACCATCTTTAATGATAGTATCAGGTATAGTAGATAATTCAGCTAAATCTGTAACTGGAGAACTACTACTTACAATGTTACGTATTTGCTTGTAAAGTTTACGTAATTGTGCTTGAATTTCAAACGAACTATTACCTGCCAAATATGGTTTTCCCATTTTAAACTCCAATTAGCGATTTACTTATCAATTCTAGGTTTTGCCCAAGTTAACGGATAACTATCTGTTAATCTATATCCAACAGCCCATCCTAAAGTTACTGCAGCCACATCTGTTACTGCGTTTTCAGGAGTATCATAGGTATTCTGTCTAAACATTCCAAAACCATCTGGTCTAAAACGTTCCAAAATCTCCCATCCAATAGCTACAACTAACATGGTAGGTAAAGATGCTCTAGCTAAACCTAAAGCAAGTCCACCAACACCATGAGCGATTGTATATCTATCTAAAGTGTGATAATCAGTTTCGCCCTCTCGAGCCTGTCTGACAGATAAATTAGACATTTAATCATCTTCCAGTAATGTTTCGGCGTATTCCAATTCTGCAGCTACTCTAGTTCCATCTACTTCTATAAATCCTAATTTAGTTTCTAAAAATTCTCTCTCGTATGGATCTTTTTCTCTTCTTAACTGTCGCTTAGTGAATTTATATTTATTCCTAAGCATATTTAATACTTTTCTATGAGCTTCTACATCTATAGTTACTGTACATCTCCCTTTACATCGAAAGCATATACCAGATCCAGGCCAAAAATTTGATGACCCCCTGCCACCACATCTAGGGCAATCAATTATAACCTTGCTGCCCATTCTTGCTTATCCTATACTTTGTTCAATAAATTTAGCGAATTGATTAGCATTCATAACACCTGACTGCTTCTTAACCATCCTGTTATCTACTACAACACCAATTGTTGGAACAGATTTTACAGAGAAATGTCTAGCTATCTGCGGAGAAACATCTATATCTACTTTTGCAAAAGTAACATTAGGGAATTGACTTTCTACTTGACTAAAAATAGGTGCAAACATCTTACAAGGTCCACACCATGATGCCATAAAATCTATGACTACTACCTCGGAATTTTCAACAACTTGATTGAAGTTTTGTATAGTTAGATCTATCATAATGTCTCCTACCTTAATAAATTTAAGGTGTTTTATTGTAAATTCCACCACCAGTTAAACTTCTACTAACTTCCACATCGGTATATTCCTGAATATAATTCCAACTTAATGATTGTGTACCATTTCCACTTGGAATTAAATATATTCTAGACATACTTGGAACATATATTCCACCTCTAGATCTAACGACTGTAACAGGATTATAAGCAACTACTTCACCTGTTTTGCCGTCAATGTAATGCAAAGTGGATTGTGTAGCTTGGTTCATTGGAGCCATGTATATTCTGTTTGTAACTGGTGAATACGATGCTCCCTCATAAGCATAATTTTCAGTTGTTACACCATTTTCATATGCTACTACTTGATTTGTATCACAATCAATGTAATGCCAATAAACTTCTGGCCCCTGTGAATACGGTATGAAATATATCCTTTTTAATGTTGGGGCAAAAATTGCTCCAATATATGCTCCTGAGCTGAATTGACCAGACACTGTACTTAGTATATTGATAGAACCGTCATTGCAATCTAAATACGCTACTCCATCTGTTGCTGGAAAATAATATGGTGCAAAATAAATCCTATTATTTATTGGATCGTATGCTCCTCCAGCACACGTATTTGGAACTGGTGTAGTAGGGGTGTAAGCTTCAATATTTTTAGTATCACAATTTACATAATGATAATCACCTTGATCGTATTGTGAACCAGGAGAAAAATACACCCTGTTTTGAAGTGGAGAGAATATAGCTCCAAGGTATGAATAATTAGCTACAACTCCAATTCCGTGTGTATAAGCGACTACCTCACCTGTTTTACCATCAATATAATGCCATTTGGACTCCGGACCTTGAGCATACGGACTCATCCATATTATATCATTATAAGGATCGTAACATCCATAGTAATACGCTTCACTAACTGGGGTATCAGCACCTAAATTATGAGCGTAAGTAACAACTTCACCAGTATTACAATCAATGTAATGCCAATTTGCCTGATTTGCAATCGCAGAAGGTATTAAATATATACGATTTAGTGTTGGCGCATATACTGCTCCGTGATATGCAGAAAATCCCAATGAACCTACACCTGTAACGTATTCTCCTACCCCAAATTCACACTTCTGAGCTTTACGATGTATAGGATCAAGATAATTCCTCAATCCTTGGTAACTAGTGTTATTAAAACATAAATCAGGTATAACCCCATTGTGCTCTGCAATGCGTTCATAAAGTTTACGTAATTGTTGTTGAATACCTAATTGAGTATTTGATGACAAAATTGGTAATTTCATTTCAACCTCTTACAATAATCGGACCTTCATCTTTACTTTCTAAATCAGCCCATACTATTAAAGTAGCTACAAGTCCAACAGTAAATACACCTAATGCTATTACTCCCCAAGGTAAACCATCTTCAACTTTACTATCTTTTTTATCTCCTACGACAACTTCACCTTCTTGCTCTATAATAGGAGGAGGTTGCTTAGTAGACTGACTAGCAAATTTTTGTGACTGAACTTGATCATTGCCTAATATATCACCCCACCATCTAGCATAAGCCTCACCTAATGCTATCTCGTCTGGTGTGGGCCAATGATCTGGTAGTTCACTAACAGATTGACATTTATGTGGATCAAACTTGAAGTGTGGACCCCAATATTTCGTATTATCAACTGTACTATTATTTTGATAACAATAGGAACCTACTGCCTTTGATTTAGATGCTAAAAATTGACCTAACCAATATCCGCAATTGCCATATTTTATCTGTGTTAATAAAGTTTCCACTTGCAATATATTATGTGAAAAAACCCATCTACAAAAAGCACCCCATTGTTCCCAATCTACTGATTGAAATGACGGTCTAGATATGAATGTTTTACATGGATCAGTTGAAACGACATCCATTAAAAGATTAATGTACATCTCATTAGTATCAAAGCCATATTCAGCTCCCCATGTATGCTGTTGCTCTATATGTGCTATTTTGTATGCTCTACCCCAATCTAATTGATTGTCCCAGAATAAAAACTGAGTATTGGCTGGTAAATCTTGAACGCGTCCATTAGTTGCATAAAGTGGCATTTTTCACCTACTAGCTAACCAAATTATTCCTGTAACTATACTTCCTATTATTGCTACAACTCCAGTTATGCTAGTAACAACACCACCAAAAGTTTGCACTTTTTTTAAAACTATTTCAGAATTTGTTAGCTCATCTTTATATGCTTTATCTATTTTTTCGCTAATTCTAGCTGTTTCATTTTTAGTATCAACAACAGTTTTGGCTATACCGTCTCCCTTTTCTCCAGTAGCCTCGTTAGGAGGTTTTCCAATAGCTTTTAATGCGGACGACACTTCACCAGTTAAAGTACCAACGCTAGCTTCCATTTCGTCGACCCTCCCTACCAAACTATCAAATTCACGCCTTGTTATCTCCGACGGCATTTTTAGTTCCATTCTTCTTATCTAGGATGTAAGATAGAACGTTTACACCAGCTAAAGCTAGAACAGAAATCCAAAGAGATCTAACTAGCACTGGTGCTAACGCTCTAGCCGTAAATACAGCGTTTTCCCCACCCCCCATATGTCTAACCAAACAAGCAATAATAGATATGGTAAAAATGAGTAAAGTTACTCTAAAAAGACCATCTATTATTGGATACTTTTTTCTGATAGATGCTGCCAAACCTGCGGTTATTATCGTAATATGTTCATCACCAAAATTTAATTCTTCCATTACTATCCCCTAAAAAGATCTTCAATTTCATCCGCAGTTACTTCTAAATATGCTGCGGATTGATCATGTAATTCGGCAGATTCTTTCCAAGCAAATGGCTGATTAGTATTTCCATGTTTAGCTAAACTAAGCGCTTCTGCTCTTCTTTGAAGCTCGAATCCAGCTAAAATACGTAAAATTTCAGGTACATCATATTTGATTATTAAACGTTTAAATGTTTCATAATCTTCTCTAGCTATAGTAACCATGAAAATTAGTCTTCACTGCCATCATCTGGCATTGAATCGTACCAAAGACTTAATACTCTAATAGCATATTTTAAATCCCTTTTATCTTGTCTAGTTACTCCCTTAGCTTTACGATAATCTCTTTCAAGATTATTTAAAGCACTACCTACCGTATTTTTAGTAAGTAATTTTTCATTTTTAGTTCCAATTGAACTGGCAACGGCATAAACAGGATCCCATTGTCCACCATGCCAAGCATATAAAGTAGGTTTGATGTCTTGATCAATTTCAATTACTACAGTGTGCATTAAAAATTCTCCGGTTCCTCTAAATCTGAAACATGTGATACTATATCTTCTTCTCTTTTCTTTTTATCTAAATACATCTTATAACTAAGAAGCATAGATCCAAAAGATGAAATCGCTAAAACAACAAATGCTCCTACATGTAATGATCTCCACCTATCTTCTTTTTCTTTAACTATCTCAGTAGGTGCGGCTAAATTAGTCGCTACTTGTGTAGTTGAATGTGGGATAGAAGCGGGAAGAACCATGCCCGGAGGTAAGGAGCGAGAAGGACCGCGCGTGCCAAAATTTGCCCGCGTAGGTGGCCCTGAAAGCCAGCGCTGGGGGGTGTATCCCTTAACCGACCACGGGCGACTCACGCCCCAAGGATGCCGCACCTCATCGTCTTTATTAAATTCATCCATTTAATTACCAATTGTTATGGTGCTTTTACATAACAAAGATATGCAAATATGCAATAGCTAACTACTGCACTAGCAAATCCAAATGCTAAAGTATCCGTAAGTATGTAACTTATTTGTAAATCTGTTAACGTTAGAGAATTTACTGAACGTAAAAAGTACAGCATTCCCATAAACAAACCGGTCCAGAAACCAGTACAAAGACAACAACCTAAAAGAGTCGCTGGCCTTTTAGTGGCCTCTGGACCTGTATCGAATAAATTATGTGGAGGTAATCCGCGATTGCCTATAGGTGGCGGAAAGAAGTTACGTATAGGTGCTGCAATCTTGGACATAACCAAGACTACGCTTAATCCTGCTGCGGCTAATATATACAGAAGCCACATTACTTAATAAATCCTCTTTTACGAGATTCTTCGATAAGCTTTTCAAGACTTGACTTATTTAATGTTACGGTTTGACCATGTTCAGTTAAAACTATCTTATCTTCATCAAAGATAGCATCTGGACAACAACCGTTACCACATTTTAGCTCTACTAGTTCAACTTTACTCATGGGTAGCCTCCATTTAGACAACACAAGACTACCACATACTCATGCGGTAGTCAATCAGATGATTGGATTATAGATACCACAGCAAGGTTCTAAAACTACCCTAACTAAAGGATTAGTTACAGTAACATAAGAAGTTTCATCTAGAAGCCAACCAACTTGCTTTATCCAAGTTCCAGCTCCACCCGGAGCTGATATATCTCCTAAACCATCTACACCACCCACATATACAACATCACTAGGACTTGGAGCTATCGCATTTATAAGTCTAACATCAGCTTCACCAGCAAATCTAAAGAATCCCCATTCTCCTGCCGGTAAGCTATCAGCTAAACATACTACTGGAGTATCTCCGAATAAATACGTGGTTGGAGTGACTCTGTTATCTGCATCAAATCTGCAAAGCATCCCCTTAGTAATAGGAGACGCATCACCATTTAAAAGATACAAGACACCAGTTTCTGGATTATGAAGTAGCTTTGTTAAAAGACCACGAATACGTGCTAATGCTACAGCAGTTGGTCCATCTGAAACAGGCGATTTCTGAGTAGAAAATGCTTGCAAATTAAACATTATTTACCCTTTCAATTATGCTTGAATTTGGTTCTCACAACACTTATCTAATATCATCCTAACGAAAAGATTAACTGGTGGACCAGCAGTATATTGAGAAGCATCTTTAATGTATCCTACTTTTCTAACCCATTCATTATTTCCAGTAGGTGCTACATTTGTTCCAGATCCATATACAGTCGTACTAACATAAACTGACTCGCCAGCGCCAGGAGTTAGAGATGGTTCTAATATAGTATCAGCTTCTCCAGCAAACCTAAAGAAACCCTTTTCGCCAGGCTCTACTAAATCAGATAAACATACAGCAAAGCCTCTACAGGTAAATGGTTGTCCTGGTCCATCGTCTGCATACGCTCTAACACATTGATAAATTTCATTATCTAGAGCTACAATTTTACCTTTAACAATATCTTCAACTACCTCACCACTTGTTAACTCTATAACACCAGTTTCTGGACTGTGGAGTAATTTAGTTAAAAGTGATCTTATTTTATTCAAAGCATTAGCAACGCTACCATCACTTACGCCAGACTTTTGGGTAGAAAATGCTTGCAAATTAAACATTATTATCTCTCCTGATTGTTACCATTTATGCCACTTGTGGACAGCAAAATTCTGTAACTATACGAACTAACGGATTGGTAACGGTAACATATTCAGTAGCGTCAACTATAAGACCAACTCTTCTAAGTACAGCTGTTGCCTGATTTGTACCCAAACCATCTGTTGTAGAAAGATTGATAGCCTGTGCTTCATCTAAATCAACTAGTCCATTTACTAGTCTTACGTCAGCTTCACCTTTAAATCTAAAATATCCCCAAGCCGATGGGGCAACGCTATCTGATAAACAAACAGCGAAACCTCTCTCTGCTGCCGGTGCGCCACCTTCAACGGCTCTTACGCATTCATTGGCTCCTGTTGATATAGCAACTATCATTCCTTTAGTAATATTAACTGCTCCTTCATCGCTTTGAAGGTGTAAAACACCAGTCTCTGGACTATGCAGCAGATCATTTAGAAGATCTCTAATACGATTTAACGCATTAGCTGTTGCCCCATCAGAAACAAGTGATTTTTGTGCAGAAAAACCTTGCAAATTAAAGATACCCATTTATGTGTCCTCCAATTAGTCTTTATCTCTTACTTTGTCAACCAAGTACCATATTCCGCCTACAGTGCCAGCGGTACTAACAGCAAACATAACTATACCTAAAACAGCCATTCCTGCACCAATGCCACCCGCTGCGCCAGCCATTGTATCAGTGTCGCTATACTGACCAACACCAGTGGCTACTAAAGGACTACCAGGTACCCAAGACATAGGAATGCGAATCTTTTGTCCTACTCTAATATCTTTTAAAGTGGGAATAGACTTTCCCATATAATCAAAATAATCTCTTGGTACCTGTGGATTGGCAGCAACTATTTCTGTAAATCGCCATGGATTTCCAGTAAACTTCTTTGCAATTCCTGCTAAGGTATCACCGTATTCAATTGTATAAACTTGGTATTCCATCATTTATTCTCCAAAAAAAGTATCACAAACAACAATCACTTGTGGTATCTAGCCTTTTTAGGAAGAAATCTTCCTTTAGAATCACGCTTCATGCTTTTTGCTCTTTTAGATGCAGCACGACGCTTCATAAACTTAGGCTTAGGTTCACTAACGCCTGATTTCTTAGGCTTCTCACTATCTCTTGCGGCTAAATAGACACCACCGCCACCTACTCCAATAGCAGCAATACCAATTAGGCCCCATGCCCACCAAGGTAAACCTAACCAACCTTCAGATACTTCTTTATCAGTAACATCTACTGTTATAGTGGTATCTCCGCCACCTGTGCCGCCACCTGTACCTGGATCTTTATATACAGGAGCGGGTCCAGTACACCCGCCAGCCGCGTTAGCAATATCCATAAACGTTTGACCACTAGCATCTAAATACTTTTGACTTTCTGGTCCCCAAGCTCCATCTGGATTAGGATTACCAGTTATCATTTGAACGTAGTAAATAGTCGCTGGATCAGTACATGCTTTACTAGGATCATATCCTTGAGGAATATTGCCACCAGTGCCAGGATCATCTACAGGATAATCTCCACCCATAGCATCATAAGCTTTTCTACATTTTTCTAATTCTCGATTAAATCTAGCGTCATCCCATGAATCACCAGACGCTTGTTCTGCTTCTGCAGCACAAATGAATGCATAGTTTTCTCTATCATCATTTGATTGACCTACACCCATATAATTTAACTTGGTATAAGCTTTTCTTCTATCTTGCAATGTTGCGCCAAAGCTCTGACCAATATTTCCAGCAACGCAACCACCACCACAACCATTGACTCCAAAATTATCCATTTTACTCTCCATTTATGCTTTTCTAATTAAAACAACCGTTCCAGCTATCAGGGCTACTGCGACAACACCGCCAATAGCAAGTCCCCATTTTAGGCCGCTTGTGACAGCTTTATTTGCATTATCGTATTTATTGTCTACTTCTATATCTTCTATTGGAGGTACTGTACCAGGAAAAAGACCCGCCCAATCTGGATCTGGCCATTTAGACGGTATTCTTAATTTCTGTCCAGCTACCCAACCTTTCCAAAAACACTCTTTTATTATATTACCTTCTGCTCCAATGAATTCTTGAAGCGAAAATTCATCCATATAATTGACATCTCTTAATTCTCTCCATCTTATTCTGGCACCAGGTAAAAATATTCTAGAAACTGTATAAATGGTATCACCTGGTTGAACAATGTAGTAATAGCTTTTTACTTCATTGGATGGTTTTATATCCTGACAATATACACCATACCCAGTAGGCTCACCAACCGGAACGTGCGGAATACTTCTAGCTACAGGGAATACTATATCTGTATCTAATTTTTCTTTAAATCTTCTTTGATCTTCAGTTACACCAAGAGCTAAAGCTGTGCCAGTTACACCAGTCCAGTTATTAGCTTGATAACCATGATGTCTTTTGCAAGCATTATACTTAGGTCCCCAAGATTTATTAGTATAAACAGGAAAGTCAGGCCAATTGCCTGGTATCTTTATATCCCATGGCCCTGGAGCCATTATGTAACTAACGTCACCGTTGCCCCAGTCTGCATAATGCATAGGAATATGAGGATTAGCTCCCCACAATTCAGCTAATTTATCTCTAAAATCTTCTTCTGAAATCTGATTTTTGCAAACTGCTCCAAACATACACCTTACTAAGTTATTATCAAAGAAATCTTCATTACCAGCCAAACAACAGAAATCTGGGTAATTTAAAGTATATGGTTTTACTGCTGGAACATCTGCCCTTCTAGGCCACGGTTGCATTATTTACTCCATTATTCGTCTTCATTGGAAGCTAAATATGCTAATGTACCACTAGCTACGCTACCAATTGCATTACCAACTAAAAATCCAATTGCACCGCTAACTAAACCACCAAATAGAAATCCACCAACTCCAAGTATTACAGCGTGAGAACGTTTAATATAAACAGTATCTCCTACTGTTACTGTATTTCTGTCTGGACTAATATGTAAAATGGAACCTACCGGTTCGACA
>Ga0180438_10005283_pt1 | contig 18052 bp, 8 predicted proteins | sample SS_ome_12_FD_132455 | JGI IMG/M metagenome (GOLD analysis project Ga0180438, IMG submission 132455) | Hypersaline lake sediment archaeal communities from the Salton Sea, California, USA - SS_3_D_2 metaG | ecosystem: Environmental > Aquatic > Non-marine Saline and Alkaline > Hypersaline >...
GCCGCCCCGTCAATCGCCGGGGCGGCCCCCGTTGTGTCCTGCCGGCTGATCCGGCCGGAGAGAAGATCCCGCATCGTCGCCCGACACCCTCCCTGCCATCCCCGACAAGGAGGGGTATGATCCTCTGTATACGCCCGTTCAGGCGGATATGAGGGCCGTTTTGCGCGTCATTTCACACTTGCGGGATTTGGGAGTTGTGGTATCCTAGAGGGTGAGCCGGGACGGCGTCGATTCGGCCCCGTCCAACCTGTTTGACGTGGAGGGCGACCATGTCGTTGCCTGATGCCCTCCGGAGGATTACGAGCCACACGGCCCCATCATTTCCGAGGCCGGAACGAGGAGAGGGTTCGCCATCGCAGCGCGGCCGGTCCCGATCGGTGCGCGGGCTGCGCGTGGTGCGCGTTCCTACTGGAGCGGAGCGATGAAAGCACTCACGGCACTCCTGATTGTCGGCGGCCTGGTTCTGGCTTGCGGCCCGACGGCCCAAGCCGGCAGCGGCGACATCGCGATCTTCACCGAGGCGGGCGGGGCGGACGTGATCACCACGTCGGTGTTCGACCACGACTGGGACACGACGGTCCGGACGTCTGCGCCCTACACGCTGGACAGCAACGGCGGGGTCGTGCTCGGCGAGGGCGGCCACTACCTGGTCATGTACAACTCGCGATTCGACGACCAGAACGGGGGCAACTCAGGCAGCCAGCGCGTCGAGATCCAGTCGCAGCTCAACCTGGCGGGCGGCGATCTGCCCGTCGGCTGGTCGCAGGGGTATATCCGCGGCGACTCGGGCCAGTTCGAGACCGTCACCGCCGGCGGCGGCATCATCGACGCCAATGCGAGCGACGTGCTGACGCTGCGCTCGTTCCGGACGGACAGCACGACGGCCGCCAACCGGACGATCGAGCGCGAGCCCGGCGCGGCGGGCATCCAGTTGATCAAGCTCGACGATGGCTGGGACTACCTCCGCTTGTCTCGCGGCACCAACCAGACCGGGCCGACCAATGAGACCTTCATCGACGTCACCTATGACAGCCAGGACGAGTTGGACGCCGGCTCGTTCGGCCACGTCGGCGGCAGCGGGGACATCACGCTGAAGACGGCCGGGCACTACCTCGTCCTGGCCAACACCTACTTCCGGAATACGGGCACGAGCAGAACCAACCTCGTTCAGCGGCTCACCCTCGACGGGGCCCTGGTGGACGGCTCGTTCACGAATGTCTACGAGCGCGGCAGCCAGAGCACGCAGGACGGGGCGGCCTCGATCGGCATGATCATCGAGACGACCGCGGCGGATCAGATCCTGAACGTCGAGGCGGCCAAGGATGACGGCACCAACACGACCAACATCCTGGCCGGCAGGACGGCCGTCACGATCGTGAAGCTGCCGGACGAAGGCGATTACATCCGGCTGACCGACGGCAGCAGCCAAGACCTGAACCCGGCCGCCACGACGGCACTGACTTGGGACACGCAGGTGGAGCTGGACGCGGACGGCTTCTCCCGGGCGGGCAGCGAGATCACGGCCGAGGAGACGGACGACTACCTGTTCCTGACCGCCTTCGGCGACCAGGCGGGCGGCGAGACGGGGCGGGCGTATCCGTGGCAGCGGTGGCGCGACGGCAGCGGGACGCTCTACGACTACGGGCAGGGCGGCATGTTCCACCGCAACAGCGGCGGGTCCCACTGGGCCGGCGGCTGGTCGGGCCTGCTGATCGGGCTGGACGACGGCAACTCCGTCGAGGTCGTCACGGAGGCCATCGGCGCCGGCGGCGGGGTGACGGCCGAGCACATGGGCCTCCAGGGCGTGCGGATCGGGTCGCTGTTCGTCGTCGCGCTGGTGTGGGACGGGATCGATCCCGGCGCGTGGGTGTCGAATCACTGGGGCGGGGTGACGCCGGTCGGCGGGGAGATCCACGTCGTCGGCAGCGGCAAGGTCGAGGTCCGCAGCGACCCGACCGCCGCGAAGAAGCTGACGATCAACGGCGGCGAGGTGGAGATTCAGACCGGCCGGACGCTGGGCGTGACGGCGCAGACCGTCGTCGACGGCGGGACGCTCGACGTGATCGGGCAGTTGGACACGCCCGCGCTGGACGTCGTGCCCGGCGGGACGCTGGCCGTCAGCGGGACGGTCAACGCCGACTCGCTGACGTTCGCGGGCACGAGCAGCATCGCGGCGACGGCGGACATCGACGTCGCCGCCTCGATGACCGTGGACACGGGCGCCTTCGACCTCGGCGGCGGGTCGCTGACCGTTCAGCCGGGCGGGACGCTGCTCGTGCAGAACGGCGGGTCGCTGGACCAGAACGCCGGCACGTTGACCGTGGCGGATGTCACGGTGACGGTCGGCAACGACACGACGCCGGGCGACACGGCGACGCTGATCATCGACGGGCCGCTGACGGTTCCGAGCCTGGTTCTCCGCAACGGCGGCTCGCTGACCCACCAGAACAACAACGTGACGGTCACCGAGAGTCTGACGCTGGCCGGCTCGGACCTGAACATGACCGGGGCGGTGCTGAACACCGCCGGGGCCGCGATCACCGTCGGCAGCACGCTGACGGTCGACAACCAGACGCTCGAGGCCAACTCGCTGGACCTCCAGGGCACGCTGACCCGCACGGGGGCGAAACGGAACGTCACGATCACCGACTCGCTGACCCTCGCGGGCGACAGCCTGGACATGACCGGCCACACGCTGGACATCTCGACGGCCGCGGTCACGGTCAACAGCGGGCGGTCGCTGACGGTCGACAACGCCCCGCTGGCTGCCCGGGCGATCGACCTGTCCGACGGCGGGACGCTGGACACGAGCGGCAACGCCGACCTCGTCCTCGCCGGCGGGCCCCTCGGCGGGGGGCTGGTCCTGCCCGACGTCAACTACGCCATCGAGCCGAACGGGACGTTCACGGCCGCCTGGGACAACGCGGCCCAGAACGCCACCGCCCTGACGCTCAACGCCGGGATGGTGACCGTCACCCTCGCGGCGGAGATGTACTACTCGTTCGACAACGCGGCTGACCCGTTCAACGACGACTCGGCCGGCGGGGCCCACGACGGCGTGCCGCAGGTGACGGCCCCGACGTGGCTGGCCGGCGGGCAGGTCGGCGGGGCCGTCGCGTTCGACGGCAACGAGAACGGGCTGAGGCCGACGAGCTGGGCCTTCATGGAGGACGCCTTCAGCGAGGTCTCGATGGCGATGTGGCTGAGGCAGGACGCGAACACGGCCGGCAACCAGATGGTGCTGGACGAGGGGGGCACGACGAACGGGCTGGGCATCGCCTTGAACGAGGGCGTGCTCGAGGCGGCCGTGCGGACCGCCGGCCAGACCGTCACCCTCAGCGACTCGAACGCCCTCACGCCGGGCTGGCATCACGTGGCGGTGGTATACGGGCGGACGAACGGGCTGTTCGAGCTGTACCTCGACGGCAACGCGATCGACGCCAACACGCACGGCTCGACCGTGATCGCCGCCCATGGCGACGATCCGGGCATCGGCTACCTCAACGGGGGCAACCCGATCGGGTCGGGACGCTACTTCGGCGAGATGGACGAGCTGTACTACTACGAGCGGGCGCTGAAGTCCGACGAGATCATCGGCCTGCGCGACGACACGCTGAGCCAGCCGGACCCGGCCTCCCTGCCGGTGCGGCTCAGCGGCGACGCGGGGATCATGACCAGCCATAGCTGGCCCCTTCAGCTCGGGGACCTGACGGTCCTCGGCAACCACACGCTCACGCTGGACGGGCCCGGCGTCAGCTTCAGCAAGACGACGCTCAGCGGGGCGACGGCCGTCACCGTCCAGGCCGACGCGCCGACCGACCTGAGCCGCGACGCCGCCATCGACTTCGGCGGGGCCGACGCGACGATCACCAAGACCGGCCCGGCCGACCTGCTGCTCTCGCGGACCCCCTTCCACTTCGGCGCCGGGACGAGCAAGCTCGTCGCGGCCGAGGGCCACATCGCCCTCACCGAGCCCGGCCTGCTGGACCCGCTCGCCGTCGAGCTCGACGGCGGAGGCCTGAGGCTGTCTGCCCCGGCCGACGCGCCAACCCAGACGTACAGCAAGCCGATCACGATGACGGGCGACGGCGCGATCACGGCGGGCAAGGCCACACCCGACGCCAACGACGACGGGGCGATCACCTACAGCCCGGCCGTCAGCATCCCGTCGGGCAAGGCGCTGTACCTCGGCAGCACGGGCAACTACACGCTGAGCATGGGCGGCGCGCTGACCGGCGGGATCGTGCGCGTCAACCAGGGCACGGTCTCGCTGGACGGCGGCGCGACGCTCGAGGAGTTAAAGGCCGGCGGCGCGGGCGATCTGACGCTGAACTCCGACGTCGACGTGACGAACCTGACGGTGACCAATGATTCGATCCACGCGGGGGCACACCGCGTCAACGTGGCCCCCGGCGGGGTGATGCGGCTCGACCAGTCCACGTTCACGGCGACGGCCGGCTCGTTCCAGGCCACCGGCGAGATCACGCGCAGCGGCGCCGAGACGATCGTCCTCGGCGGCCCGGGCAGCGTGCTGACGGTCGCCTCCCCCAAGGCCGCCACCTTCCAGGAGATCAGTCTCAAGAACGACACCAACAACGACTTCCCCGACGGGGGCAGCCTGGCGACGAAGAGGCTGAGCACTCCGACGTACACGCTCACCGCCAGCGGCAACGACATCTGGGGCGGCAGCGACGGGATGTACTACGCCTACCAGGAGTTCGACGCCGGCGACCCGATCGACATCAGCGCCCGCGTCGGCATCAACGGGTACACCGGCGGGAACAACGCGTGGCGCAAGGCGGGGGTGATGATCCGCGCCACGTTGGACCAGAACAGCCGAAACGGCTTCACGCTGATCGCCGCCAACAACGGCAACGGCATCAACGCCCAGATCCGCAAGACCGACGGCGTCAGCACCATCGGCGCCACGGCGACCGGGCCGAGGACCTACCACGCCAAGCCCGCCTTCCTCCGGCTGACCTACGCCGGGGACGGAAGCACGTTCGACATGTACTACAAGAGCTACGAGGAAGACCCCTGGTTCCACATCGGCACGAACGTGCTGGACGTGCCGATGACCGGTACGATCTACGCGGGCCTGGGCCTCACGTCGCACAACACCGGCCAGCAGACCACCATCGACTTCGACATGATCGACGGGTTCACCCTCGACCCGGAAGAGATCGTCACCGAGGTGCTCGGCATCACCGGCGAAGGCCGAGTCGACGGGGAGATCCTCGCCCTCGGCACGATCGCGCCCGGCACGAACCTCGGCACGATCCAGACGGATTCGATCACGTTCGGCGGGGGCAGCTCGTTCGCGGCCGAGTTCGACGCGGCCGGCTGCGACCTGCTGGAGATCGCCGGCGACCTGACCATCGCCGACGTCGGCACGACGATCGAGATCGTCGAGCTGGGCCCGCCTTCGGGCGAGTACACGCTGGCGACGTGGACCGGCACGCTGACGGGCGCGTTCGAGAACGAGCTGGGCCTGCCCGCCGGGTACCTGCTGGAGTACAGGGACCTCGGCGGCGCCGGCGGCGCGTTGGTGCTCACCCCCGAGCCGGCCACCCTTTCGCTGCTGGCCATCGGCGCCTGCCTCGTCCTGGCCCGCCGGTCGAGAAAGCGAAGGCGCTGAGCGGCCCTTTCGTCCACAGATTACAGAGACCTGCCCGCCGTAGACTTCCCTCCTACGCCAAGGCTTCGGAGGGCGGAGGCGGAGGAGGGTCCCCGCTCCGGATGCGTCAACGAAAACGGGTCTGGCTCCGAAACGCAGGTGCCTGTCCCCCTTTTCGTGCCGCGTGGGGAACAGATCGCGGCTTCCGGGCGCAACGTGGGTCCGCACCCCGCTGCCCTCCTCGAAAAAGCAGCCTGTCCCCTTTTTGCAGGCTGCCAGCGTGTCAAAGCCCTTGCGCATATCTCTGGGGCCCGCGCAGGAGTGGATCTTGGCCGACATTCCACGGTCGATCTCGCCCAGACTGGGGAGCTCCAACGCCGCCCGGCCTCCCGAACGGCCGCCGCGGATCCGGGCGTCTGGGATGCGCCAGCGTCTGTCGAGAGCACTGTCGCCGCGAGCACTGCCAGCACGTCGGCTAGCGATTGCCGATCCACCGGCGGAGTGACCAGCACACGCCACCGGCCGGGAAGCTCGATCTCGATCCTTCCTCCGACGACGGCGGGGGCTTCTGCCGGCGGCTCCAGAGGCCCTCCAGCAGACTCCGGCCAGACCCATGCAGGGAACTTGCCCGGACCCGGCAAGACCCTGTACCATCGCGCGTCGACATGCCCGGGAAGGCAGCCGGCAGGAAGGTAAGGGCACCATGACCATCGCACTCGCGCTGAGCAGCAACGTGCGGATTCCTCTTCTTTGTGCTGCGGCGATCCTGTGCGCGCGGTCGGCGCCGGCTGGGCAGGGCGGCGGCATTCCCTTTCCCGGGGCCCTGGACAAGGCTGCCGTCATCCAGACGAAGATCGGAGACATCCACAAGGAGGCCATGGTCGTCGGCAACGGCGATATCAACGCGCTGATCTACTCGCAGGCTGGCGACATCGTCGTGCGGGTCACGAAGAACGACGTCTGGGACTCGCGGATGGACACCTCCGAGGACCCCGATATGCCCACGGTGGACGTCACGAGCCGCAAGTGGACCGGCAGCCGGGGCGCTCCGCCGAGCTGGAAGAAACGTCCGTATCCCATCCAGGTGCCGAGCTGCGTCATCCGGGTCGGGGCGGGAGAAGCGGTCCGCAAGGCCACACTCGACCTGAAGCGCGGCCTCGCTGAGATCCACGACGAAGCCGCCGCGACCCGCGTTCGCGCCCTGTGGCAGCGCAACGTCTTCCTGGTCGACACCGCCGCGAACGTTTCGCTCGAGGGATACAAGCTGAAGTTTCTTCCCCCCGCCGAGTCGGGGACCACGGACGGCATCCGATGGATTCGTCAGACACTCCCCGGGCACGGGGACTATCAGGGCATGTCGCTGGCAGCGGCGCTGGGTGCGGCCGGCCGACACAAGGCCGTCGCCCTCGTGTCCTCCCATGACTCCGCAACGCCGCTGAAAGGCGCGATTTCGCTGGTCAGGCGGACTCTCCACGAAGATCCGAAGGAGACCATCCGGACCCACGAAGGCCATTGGACCACGTTTTGGTCCGCCAGCGGCGTCCAACTCGGCATCGGGGATTTCCAGAACTGGTGGTACCGCCAGCTCTATTACTTCCGCTGCTTCTCGAGACCGGGCGTGGTTGCCATCGGGCTTCAGGCCGGCTACAACAGGCCGGCCGGTTGGCACGGGTCCTACAAGATCAACTACAACATCTGGCAGACATTCTCGAGCCCGTTCACCTACAACCATCCGGACCTGACCAAGCCCTGGGTGGAGCACCTGTACGGCTATCTCCCTCGGGCCCGCTGGTTTGCCCGCACTGGCTTCGGATGCGAGGGCGCGGCCTACCATGCGGACACCTGGCCGCACGAAGTCGACCCGGCCAAGTGCCGCAACAGGAACAAGAACCAGATTGCCTACATTCCCTGGGGCTACACGATGGGCATGTCGGGCATGGCCGTCCAGAACCTCTGGAACTACTACCTTTACAAGCCGGACCGCGAATACCTCAAGGCGCGGATCTACCCGGTCATCAAGGAGGTGGCCGTCTTCTACGCCTCGTTCCTCGAGCAGTGCAAGACGGACCGTGACGGGAAGAAGATCATCGGCCCGAGCTACAATCCCGAGCACGGCCCGTTCGGCACGGACGACAACCCTTACGATCTGGCCTACGTCCGCTACACGCTGGAAGCGGCCATTGCCGCCGCCAGAGCCCTGGGCGTCGATCAGGCGCTGGCCAGGCGGCTGCGGCGCAAGCTCGCTCTGATTCCGGCCTACCACACCACCCCCGATCCGGAGCAGGACAACCAACGGATCATCGCGAACTGGCGCGGGGCCGTCCACAACTCCGTGAGAACTTACAACATCACGGTTCCGGTAGTCCCGTTGTTCCCGGCCGAGCAGTTCTCATGGTTCTCGCCCGACGCGGACAAGGCGTTGTTGACACGCACGATCCGGCATGTCTCACAGAGGTACAACCGGAACAACTCCGTCGTCATGTTGAATGTGGCTCGCGCCCGCCTGTCGATGACCAACGAGGCCGTCACAGACGCGCACAAGTGGTTCAAGGCCCGGGAGCAGCCGAACGGCCTTCTGCACTGGAAGGGGCACGGCTACTACATGAGCGAGCAGGTCGCCGTCGGGGCCCTGGTGAACGAGCTTCTCCTACAGAGCGTCGACCGCGTCGTTCGAGTGTTCCCGGCGTGGCCGGAGAATCGGGATGCGTTCTTCCAGGGCCTCCGCGCGCAAGGCGGCTTCCTTGTCAGCGCGACGCAGACAGGCGGCCGTGTCACCGAACTGGATATCGAATCCACGGTCGGCGGCAGGCTTCGTCTATTGAGCCCTTGGGCCAGGATTGCGGTACGCACGCCATCCGGCAGGAGGCTGCTGGAACCGGACCAACGGGGGGTCGTTCAGATCGAGACACGAGCCAAGGAGCGTCTCGCGTTCACAGGGCATTGAGCAGGGGGCGAATGAGGCAACGCAATCTGGAGACAAGCATGACTGGGAACCACCTACCCATCGTCTGGGCCGCGATGTTGCTCTTGCTGCCCCTTCTGTGCCTTGCTCGGGCGGAGGAAGCCGGCTTCCCCTTCAAGCTCCCGAAGGAGAAGCCCGCCCACAAGCTGAGCGCGGCCATGGAACGCAACTATGCTGCCTACATGGCGCCCCGCCCGGAGGACAATGAGCTGTACTCGCTGTTCAAGTACACCAAGCTCAAGGGCCTGGACTACAGCAACCACGATGGGACGGTCACGCGACGAGACCCGTCGAAGGTGATCTTCGCGAACGGCAAGTACTACGTATGGTACACGCACCGTCACACACCGTCGCCCCCTCAGGGGGCCAAGAAGTGCACCGAGAGCATCCCGTCGTCCGATTGGGATCTGGCCGACATCTGGTATGCGACGTCCAAAGACGGCTTCGCCTGGGAAGCGCAAGGCGTCGCCGTGCCGCGCCCGCCCAAGCCGAAGCCGGGTTGGCGTTCGGTCACCACGACGGACATCCTCGTGTGGAAAGGCAAGTACTACCTGTACTACCAGGCCTTCATGGAAGCCAGCGGCACGCGGGGGGACGATTGCCCCGTGGCCGTCTCCTACGCCGACTCGCCGGACGGGCCCTGGACGCCTCTGAACCGCGTTGTGATTCCCAACGGCGCCAGGGGCGAGTGGGACCAATACTCCATTCACGATCCGTACCCATTGGTCTACAAGGGGAAGATCTATCTGTACTACAAGTCCGACTTCGACGGAGATCCGCGTCTGGTCCGCATGCAGGGGCTGGCGATCGCGGACCATCCTCTGGGGCCGTTCGAGAAGCACCCCCTGAACCCCGTTATCAACTCGGGCCATGAGACGGCCCTGTTCCCCTTCAAAGAGGGGATTGCCGCGTTGGTGATCCGCGACGGCAATGAACACTTCACGGTTCAATACGCACCGGACGGTGTGAACTTCAGGATCGCCTCCATCGTCTCGCTGATGCCGGATGCGGCGGGGCCGTTCGTGCCGGACGCCTTCACGGATACCGAGTGCGGCAGAGGGATCACTTGGGGCCTGTGCCACAACACGCGAGCCGGGACACGAGGCAAGGGGCATTCGATCTTGATGCGTTTCGATTGCGATCTGAGCCTCGACGTCAACTACCCTGACATGAAGAGACACGGGTACGGATACAGGCCGGAGTTCTACTACGAGCACGGCTTGAGCGGGAACCTGCGGGCGCGCATCCGGAGTGACGCGGAGAAGCTGCGCGGCGAATGACGCTTCTCTGACGCAAATCGCCCCGGCGCGCACTGCATCTCAATAGGTGGCCTGAAGAGGATCTGGAGTCATCACCATGAAGCGAATTCGGGCGTTGTCGGTCCTGCTTCCGTGGCTGGCGGCCGGGACCTGTGTCGCGGCCGATGAGTCTGCCCTGCGAGACTCCTTGGGTCGAGCGTGGCGGAACGAGTGTGTGACGTTCCCGGTCAACAAGGCTCTGCTGGCCAAGGTGCGAGCCGGTCGAGTGCTGGTTGGGCCGGAGGGACGTCCAGCGCCGCACCGGGTCATTCCCGGCGAGCGCGGAGGGGCGCGGTTCCGTCTCCGGGCCGACGAGCCGGCGATTCTGGTGGCGGAAGGCCCTTCGAGCCGACCGGCCCGCGGCCAAACACCGGCCGCAGTAGTGTATACTCTCCCCTCAGCCCCCCCGTGCAAGGAGCAGACATGACCGCCATTGACACCGCTTCCCTCGTCACGAACCGCAGCCTCCGCTGGACCTGCTGCCTGGCAGCGTTGGCCCTGACGCTCACCCCGGGCCTCGCCGCCCACCGGATGGACCGCTACAACGTCGTCTGGGACAGCCCGTCAGACAACGCGTCCGGCCAGATGCCGCTGGGCAACGGCGACGCCGCCGCCGGCGTCTACGCGATCGCCGACGACGCGCTCTACCTGCTGCTGGCCAAGAACGACGCGTACACGTACAACGGCGACATCTTCAAGACCGGCCGCGTCCGCGTCTCGCTGACGCCCAACCCCTTCGCGAAGGGCAAGCCCTTCCGCCAGACGCTCGACCTCGCCACCGGCTCCATCCGCATCGAGGCCGACGGCGTCCGTCTGCGGGTCTGGACCGACGCGAACCGGGCGGTCTATCACGTCCAGATTGATTCGCCCCGCGAGATCGCCGTCGCGGCCGCCCCGGAGTTCTGGAAGCGCTTCGACGACTGTCGTTTCAACTGCTCGCGGGCCCCCATCCCCCAGCCCACCCAGGACGTCCGCCTCCAGCGGAACGGGCGGATCCTGTGGTACTACGCCGTCGGCGACCGCAGTGTCTTCGCCGACGAGATGAAGTACTACGACGTCGAGCACATGATCGGGAAGTTCCCCGACCCGTACCGCTTCAACACGTTCGGCAACCTGCTGGAGAGCCCCGACCTGAAGCTCACCGGCGGCGAGATGGTCGGCAAGGGCAAGCGGTTTGACATCCGCGTACACGCCCTGACCCTGCAGGCGCCGAAGCCGGGCGGGTGGATCGAGGCGATCGAGCGTCAGGCGGCCCGGCCGATCGACGTCGACGCCGACTGGGCCGCCCATCGCCGGTGGTGGTCGGCCTTCTGGGACCGCAGCTGGATCTGTGCGTCCGACAACGGCCTGGCGCCCGAGGAGCGAGAGAAGCTCTTCGGCGAAGCCCCGTCCGGCCGGCGGGCCGAGCCCGACGGGGCCGCCCTGGCGTCGCAGAGCTACAACGTCTTCCGGTTCCTCATGGCCTGCCAGAGCCGCGGTCGGGTGCAGACCAAGTTCAACGGCGGGCTGTTCACGCAGCCGCTGACGGGCAGCCCTCGGAGGAAGTACTCCGTCAAGCAGAAGGACGGCACGATCCTCAGCCACGAGGACGACCGCGACTGGGGCCGGCGGTTCACGTACCAGAACCAGCGGCTGCTGTACTGGCCGCTTCTCAAGAGCGGCGACTTCGACCTCATGAAGCCGTTCTTCGATTACTACCGGCACCTGCTGCCGGTTCGCAAGGCGATCACCCGCGCGTGGTTCGGGCACGAGGGAGCCTACTACCGCGAGAACATCGAGCCGACCGGCGGCGAGCGCGACTGCGGCCGCACGGGCAAGCCCCTCAAGACCAGGCCCGGCGAGAACACGGGCAAGGGGTACTACCACAGCTACTACTTCACCAGCGGCTTGGAGACGGTCGCGATGATGGCCGAGTACGTCAAGCACTCCGGCGACGAGGCGTTCCGCGATGACGTGCTGGCCCCCTTCGCCCGGGAGGTGCTGCGGTTCTTCGACAAGCACTACGGGCGTGACGAGAAGGGCAAGATCCGCCTGGACCCGGCGATGGTGCTGGAGACGTGGTGGGTCGCCGTCAACCCCGCGCCGGACGTGGCGGGGCTCCAGTTCTGCCTCGACGAGCTGTTGGCGATGAAAGCCGGCACGAGCCGCGACCAGGCCGAGTGGCGCCGCCTCCGCGCCGAGGTCCCCGAGGTCCACCTGCACGAGATCGACGGCCGGACCGCCATCGCGCCGGCGCTGGAGTGGCGGCTGAAGCGTAACAGCGAGAACGGCGAGCTGTACCCCGTCTTCCCGTTCTGCCGCTTTGGCGTGGCGTTGGGGTCGGCCGACGTGGTGGCCTGGACGATGAAGCACCGGACGAACAAGGACGCGTTCGGCTGCAAGTGCTGGACGCAGGACCAGATCCACTGGGCGTATGCGGGCAGCGCCGGCGAGGCCCGCAACGGGCTCGACCGCCGATACCGCCACGCGTCGAAGCACTGCCGCTTCCCCCTCTACGGCAGCGCCGGGCCCGACTCCTGCCCGGACTTCGACCACTTCGGCTCCGGCAGCACGGCCCTTCAGCGGATGCTCGTTCAGGAGGCGAAGGGCAAAGTCCTGCTCCTGCCGGCCTGGCCGGCGGATTGGGACGTCGACTTCAAGCTCCACGTAACCGGCCGCGCCGTCGTCACCGGCACGGTGACCGACGGGAAGCTGACGAAATGGGCCATCGAGCCGGCGTCGCGAGCGAAGGACGTCGTCGTCCGCAAGCCGCAGCGCATCCCCCGGCGCCCGACCGTCCCGGACAACGAACACCCGCTGCGCATCGGGGCCGACCAGACGGGCGCGAACCGATTCCGGGGCACGATCGGGCGGGTCACCATGTTCCGCGGCCGGCTCGAGCCCGAGGCCGTCAAGGCCCTGGCCCGAGGCGACCGGGGCAAACCGGTCGCCGACAAGAAGGCCGCCCAATGCGTCCTGGCCCCCAAGCCCGGCCAGGTCCTGCCCCTTCAGGCCGACGACCTCAAGGCCGCCGTCTCCTTCGAGGCGTGGGTCCGTCCGGCCGAGAAAGAGACCGGGCGAATCCTCGACAAGGTCACCGGCGGCCGCGACGACGGCCTGCTGGTGGACTGCTGGCCGGGCCTGAGCCTGCGGCTGATCGTCGACAACCGGACCATTGTGTACCGTGAAGTCCTGAAGCCCGGCGTGTGGCAGCACGTGGCCGTCGTCCTCAACCGAAGGACGCGAGCGGTCTACCTGGACGGGAAGAGGCTGGAAGCGAGATGACCCCCGCCACAGCGAGGCAAACGCCTCGCCGGATGCGCCAGGCCCTCGCGTCGGCCGCCCTGATCGTCTGCGCGTGCCGCGCGCAGGCCCCGGGGGCGGAGGGCGACTGCGCGTCGCTGCGGCGCCAGGCCGTTCAGCGCCTCGCCGCCCTCACGGAGCTGACCTCGCGGGCGGCGGCCGAGGGCATCGACGTCGCCCGCGAACGGGTCACGATCACGACGGCCAGGCTCTTTCTGAAGTACGCCGACTGGGACGCCGCCCACCCGGCCGAGCTTCGCGCGGCGATCGGCGGGTGGTGGCGCGTCCGCAAGCAGGCGGAGAGGCTCGCCCGCGAGCTGCCCGCCCGGGAGTTGCGGGACGTGCAGGTCATGCTCGCCGAGGCCTGCCGCGAGCTGGCGGAGGTGCGCCGCCGGCCGGGCTCGCGGCGAGCGGTCCCGTCGACCGACGTGTCCGACCTGGCCGTGGCGGGAGGCTACTTCCGCTACCGCCGGCGGCCGGTGTTCCCGTCGTCCTTCGTCTGGATGCCCGACGACGAGCAGCTCAACAGGGCCTATGGGCGGATCGGCGGGACGTACTTCCACCAGGCGCACCTCCAGCCGGACGGCAAGACGGTGAGGCTGCGCTACCGGCCGGGTGGGCCGGGCGAGCCGATGGGCTACGTCTTCCTCGGTCACACCCGCATGCCCAAGTGGGTGCTGCGGGAGCATCCGGACATCGCCATCGGGAGCCGGCATTTCACGCCGTACGACATCAACCACCCCGCCGCGCGGGAGATCTGGCGGAGCGTCCTGGCCGCAGCCGTGCCCCGGCTCGCCGGCCGAAAGGTCAGCCAGGGCGGCTACCTCCTGGCGAACGAGCCGCACTGGTTCTCGGCCAAGGGCGAGTGGGCCACCGGGCCGGTCTCCAAGTACACGCGGGCGAAGCTGCGGGCGTGGCTGAAGGACAGGCACAAGCAGATCGGCACGCTCAACGCGCTGTGGGGGACGAAGTTCGCCTCCTTCGCGGACGTCTCGGTCGAGGTCCCCATTGACGCCAACCTGCGGGGCACGCCGAAGTGGTACGACTGGTGCCGCTTCAACATGCACCGGGTGACGGAGTGGTTCGCCTTCCTGAAGGCCGAGATCCGCCGGCACGATCCGGCGGCGAAGGTGCATATCAAGCTCATCCCCGGCCACTTCGCGTACGGGTCGCGGTCGCACGGCCTGGACTTTGAGGCGCTCCTGGGCCTCCAGGAGATCATCGGCTGCAACGCGAAGGTCATCAACGCGCCGGATCGCATCACCCTCGACGACTGGTCGGACCGCTACGCGTGCAACTGGCGCAGCCTGGCGATGCCCTACGACTTCTTCCGATCGGTCAGCCCGGGCAAGTTGCTGTTCGACAGCGAGTTCCATGGACTCAGCACGGTCCACTGGCGGGACCCGAACCTGCCGCCGGAGTACGTCCGCTGCATCTACTGGCTCGCGCACATGCACGGCATGGGGATGAACCAGACGTGGTATTGGGGCCGCAATGTCGACGGCTCGCCGAAGACGCAGAGCAGCAGCGGCTTCCACGCCTCGAACCTCACCCAGCCCCGCGTCCTGAACGCCTTCGGGCGGACCATGAAGGAGCTCAATGCCTTTGCTCCCGAGGTGGTCGCGCTGGCCACCCAGCCGAGGCCCATTCGGCTGTTCTACTCCGAGACGGCGGCCATCCAGGACGCGGCCTACATGGATCACGTGTTTGGGGCCTACAGAATGCTCTACCACGCGGGCATCCCGCTCGGTTTTGTCACCGGAAGCGGGCTCGCCGAGGCGACGGCGCGGGAGCTCCGCAGTTGGCCTGTCGTGGTGGTCACCCACGCGAACCACGTCACGGCTGCCGATAGAAAAGCGTTGACGCGGTATCTGTCTCAAGGCGGCACGGTCGTCCTGTCCGGATTGGGGAGCCTTCAGGGCGACGAGTACGGTCGTCTGCACGGCGCCGACCTGGGAGCGGGCAAGGGCCGGCTGCTTCGTGCCCGGCATGCGGACGGGGCGATGGTTCGCGATTTGGTTGCAGGCGCGCTGCGACGCGCCGGAGTCTCGCCCGTTCTATCTCTGCGGGAATCGAACGCCGTCGGGCGGCCGGGCTGCGTCTGGCGCACGGCGCCCTGGGAGGACGGGCACATCGTGCTGATCATCAACCTCGGGCGCGGCGAGGCCGGGGTGGACCTGGGCTCCCCGGGGGCCTGTCGTGACCTGGTCGCCAACTCCACGCACCCGCCCGGCTTCAAGATGAAGCCGTTCGACGTGAAGCTCCTGCACGTGCGGGAGGCAGGCCGGTGACCCCCGGGCACGACGGTCCGCCTTAGGAGGCCTCGGGGTGGATGTCCAAGCCGTGCTGCCAATCGGCCAGGAGCTTGCGGTGCTCCTTCAGCGCCGCGGCGTGGGCCGTCCCGGCGGCCAGGTTCTTCATCTCGCCGCGGTCGGCCTGCATGTCGAACAACTGCTCCACCGGATCGTTGGCGTAGGCAATGTACTTGTACCGCTTCGTGCGGATCATCCGCCCCGTGCGGGTGACCTCCGCGGCGACGAAGTGGTGGGCCGGTCCGTCCCTGCCTTCCAGCGCGGGCTTCAGCGAAAGCCCGCGGACTTTGGGCGGCGTGTCGATGCCGGCGTACTCGCACAGGGTCGGCAGGATGTCGACGCCGGAGACGAGCCGCTCTCGGTTCACGCGCCCGGGCCGCGCCAGGCCGGGGGCACGCACGATGAGAGGCACCCTCGCCGCCTCGTCATAGAGGTAGTTCTTCGTGACCAGTTGGTGACGCCCGCGCCCCTCGCCGTGGTCGGCTGTGAAGACCACGACGGTGTTGTCGGCCTCGCCGCTGTCGTCCAGCGCGTCCAGCACGCGGCCGATCTCGGCGTCGACCATCTCGACCATGCGGTAGTAGTTCCAGAGGTAGTATCGCCACTGCTTCTCGGACCACTGGGGGCGTTTGCGCCTTCTCATCGCGGCCGGTTCGCGGGGATCGAACTCGAAGTTGTTGGGCAGCGGGGGCAGGTCGTCGGCGACGGCGTCGTAGAAGACCATCTCCTTCCTGCCGGCGTGCATGGAGACGAACTGGCAGACGTCGTGCGGCTGAAGGAACGAGGCCACCATGAGGAACGGCTTGCGGGTGGCGTCGCGTCGGCCGCGAAGGTAGGCCTGGCAGGCGCGCGAGACGCCCGCGTCGCACACGCCCCCCTGCCCGTTGATGCCCGTGGCGATCACGTCGAAGCCGGGGATGGACGGCGTGTAGGAGGCCGGCAAGTGCCACTTGCCCGCGTACAGTGTTTCGTAGCCCTCCTGGCGGAACCAGGCACCCATCGACGGCATCGTCTCGGGAATGGGCCTGCCGTTCACGACAACGCCCGTCTCGAGCGTCGGTCGGCCCGTGAAGAGGCTGCTTCGCGCGGGCGAGCACAGCGGGTTGGTGGTATAGGACTCGGCGAACGCCACGCCCTGGCCGGCCAGGCGGTCCAAGTGCGGGGTCGCCACGTGGTCACAGCCCAGAGCCGAGAGCGTGTCCAAGCCCTGCTGGTCGGTGACGATCAGCAGAATGTTGGGGGGCCGCACTCCCGCCTTGCCGGCGCGGCGCGCGACCGCTTCCGGCGCGGCGCCTGCCACCAGGCCCGCCGTACCGATCGCCCCGGCCTTCAGAATGTCCCGACGCGTCAGACGCGACGGCGGGGCGTCCTCGGGGTGCATTCTCGTCACCATCGCCTTCACCGCCTTCCCAGGGCACGCGACTGTGCGGCCTTCCGCTGCTTCTGGACGAACTGCTCTGCCTGCGGGTCCCACACGTAGGCCCGGACCCCGCTGAACGCCAGCAGCAGCCGGCCCTGCTCGTCGACCCAGTACTGCCACGGCAGCACACCGCAGCCGATCTGCGCATAGCCCCGCAGCGTCCGCTTCCGGCCGCCGACCTGGACTTGCTTCGTTCCGCAGAAGCTCAACTGCTGGTCCAGCTTCAGCAGGTCCATCTCGTCCAGCATCGCGAAGCCCAGCGGCTGGGTGTCTTTGCCCGGGAGGCGCTGCACCGCCTCAAAGAGCGACCAGTTGCTCGTGACGGGCGAAGGGACCTTTCTCGTCCGGCTGCGATCGCCGAACCGAACGGTCCACGCGCCGTCAGCCAGTGTGCCGCGCTCCGAGAGGCCGCTGCCGGCCGTGGGCTTGTCCCGCACGTCCAGGTGGGTCGCCTTCAGCCGCCATCCGCGCGGCGAACACAGCGTGTCAGCGGCGCAGTCGAGGACGGCCTCGAGCCGGCGAAGGTGGCCGCCGTATTCCGCGATGGTCGATTCCACCCGAAGGCGAACACCGTCCCGTCCGGACGGCGCGCGCCGCACGACGAGCTTGCCGCCGCTGCGGTACCGCTGCACCATCCACAGCCGGTAGGTCTGCGTCCATTCTCCCGCGGGATCGAACCGTTCCGCCGGCGGGGACAAGCCGCTCAACACGCCAAAGGCCCCAAGCGACTCGACGGTGATCGGACGGGTCCGTTCCGGTTGCTGTGCCTTGGTCTTAGCCACGTTCCTGTCCTCCGTCTGTCAACATCCGCTATGTGCGCGGGGGCGGGAATCGCCGACAGTGTGCAAACGCGGGCGGCCTACGTGTTGGCGTCCATGGCATCGTGCTTCCGATCGGGTACACTGGGATCGAGAGCCGGCGCCCGAAGCGTTCCGATACATGTTCGCCAAGCATGGGTGCTTCGTCAACCTTCGGGCCGCTTCCTGCCCGGGTCGCCCGACGAGGCCCGGGCGAATCGGACACATCAGGAGAGCCAGACGAGAATGCGCCCAGCCACACCACCGATGATCGCATGCGGGACGGTGATCGCCCTCCTCTTCGCGGCCACTGGCCGGGCCGACCAGGCCCCGGCCTCCATCACCGTCGACCCGCACTGCACCC
>Ga0180438_10005285_pt1 | contig 18051 bp, 11 predicted proteins | sample SS_ome_12_FD_132455 | JGI IMG/M metagenome (GOLD analysis project Ga0180438, IMG submission 132455) | Hypersaline lake sediment archaeal communities from the Salton Sea, California, USA - SS_3_D_2 metaG | ecosystem: Environmental > Aquatic > Non-marine Saline and Alkaline > Hypersaline >...
CCGCTATATCACCAACGCCGCCTTGTAGAGCCCCTCTTTCCGGTTAATCAAGTCCTCGAACGCTTTGTTGATCTGCCCGAAGTCGTACTCGGTGACCAGCGGCTTCATCTTCAGGCGGCCGGCGGCCATCAGCCCGATCCCCCGCCTCATCGCCTCCGCCTTCTCATCATCCCGCCGCACGTGCCCGTTGATGACATCGATCGCCTTGAAGTTCCACCGCTCCATGTTCACGGTCCGCATGCCGCTGTTGGTCTGGTGGTATCCGATGAGGATGATCCGCCCGTGCTGCCTGACGATAGGCCAGGCCATGTCGAGCGCCGCCTGGTTCCCGACCGCCTCGATGACGACATCGAACTCGCCCAGGCGCTTCTGCAAATCCTCTCCGCTCATCCCCTCCACGTTGAGCGTCTCGTCAGCGCCGAACTCCTTCGCCGTCTCCAGCCGCCAGTCGAGCAGGTCCATGGCGCAGACGTGGCTCGGCCCCTCCAGCAGCGCCGCCTCGAGGCAGAGCAGGCCCATGAAGCCGCACCCCAGCAGCGCCACTCGATCTCCCAGCTCGATGCCGAACCTGGGAGCCGCATGGAGCACGCATGCAAGCGGCTCGCCCATCGCCCACACCGGATCGATCTCTTCCGGCAGCTTCACCGCTCGCTCCGCCCGCGTCACGAAATACTCTCCGTACGGCCCGTCGATTGCCGTGACGCTATCCCCTGTCTTCAGCCCCTCGACGCCGTCGCCGACCGCCTCGATCAGACCGCTCCCCTCGTGCCCGAGGTCGGGCTTGAAGCTCTTCCCGCTTTTCATCTGGCGGTACTGATACGCATCTCCTTCGCAGATGCCGCAAGCTGATGCCCTCACCAGCACCTCGCCGGGCCCGCACTGGGGCCGGTCGGCCTGGCGGATCTCGAATCCCCTCTCAGTCAGTACGGCCGATTTCATCATCGAAGCCTCCTGGCAGTGATCCAACCGCGCCCACTTCCCTCAGGCGCTTCCCCCTGCTTCGCCCCGAGAGCGACCGCCATCGTCGCCTCTATTGGCAGCCCGTGCGCATCAGCCTCTCGTATACAGCGGCCGCTTGTTCGAGCTGATTCAGGTCCAGCTCCTCCGTCGCCGTGTGCGCCTGGCCCATCCGCCCCGGGCCGAACACGATTGCGGGGATGCCGGCCTTCGCCAGCTCCCCCGCATGGGTCGTCCCCTGCATCCCGTCGAGAGGGGCCTTCCCCGTAACATCCCTCACGACCGACGCAACTGCCTTCACGAGACCGTGGTCCGAGGCGATGCTCATTCCCGCGACGACGAGATCCGGGGCGCTCACCTTCAGCCCGACATCTTCTTGCAGGGCGCTGCTCAAGTACTCCCGCACATCGGCCACCGCCCTGCGCCCGTCGTCCCCCGGCAGCAGCCTTCGATCGACCGCAATCTCACAGCGGTCCGGCACGACGTTCACGAACTCCCCGCCGCGCACGACGCCAACGCTTAGCGTGGCCTTGCCAAGCATCGGATGGCTCTCTCGGCCCACCCCGCCCTTGGCATAAGCCTCTATGGCAGCCAACACTTTCCCCATCCTGTAGATGGCGTTCACGCCGTCTTCGGGACGCGAGCTGTGGACGGCCTTGCCGCTCGTGCTGATGGTGAAGCGGGCCACCCCCTTGTGCGCGATGATGATCTCCAGCCCACTCGGCTCGCCCACGACGGCGGCCCTCGCCGTCATGCCGGATTCCAGCAGCCCGAGCAGACCGGACATCCGATACTCCTCATCCGCCGTGGCCGTGAAGATCACGGTCGCCGGCGGCCTCTCCCCGCTCTTCGCCAGCTCCATCGCCGCCGCCATCATCGCCGCGACGCTTCCCTTGTCGTCGGCCGAGCCTCTCCCGAAGAGCGTGTCTCCTTCGATCCGGCCCTCGAACGGCTCGAAGGCCATCCCTTCGGCCGAAACCGTGTCGAGATGAGCGTCGAACCAGACGGCGTCCTCGCTCTGCCCCGGGATTCTGGCGACGACGCTGGGCCGGCCGGGCAGCGCCTCTCGCAGCTCGACGTCGATCCCCGCCTCCTTGAGTCGCGAGGCGACGTAGGCAGCCACCTCCCCTTCTCCGCGGCCATCGCCGACAGGCCCGTCGAGGGGATTCATGCTGGGGATGGCCACCAGCTCGGCCGTCAGCTTGCTGAGCTGCTCTCGATCCATAGTCTCGCACCTCGCCCACGCTGTTCTTTCGTTCTTTCGCCGATGCGTCGTTTCCATCCTTCGACGGTGGGGCCGACGAGGCGGGATCAGTCCGCGGGATCGGACGCCGCTCTTCGGCCGGCAGGATGCCGAATCGCAGGTATGGATGCTTGAGAGCCGGGGCTTCGCCCCGCAAAGCCAAGCATGTGGTCCCTCCGCGAGAGGATTCCGCCTGATTCCGGCTAAGGAAAGCAGCAGCCTTCTGACGTCCCTTGAGTTTCCTTCTTTTGAGGGACCGGGCATCGACTCGGCGCACCGCGAGGTCGATGGACATGGTCCCATCCGCCGCTCGTACGGAAGCGAGAGGAGGTTCTGAACGATGAGCCGACATGGTATTGCCTTGGCTGCAGTCCTTATGCTCGCGTTCGCCCAGCCGCTGTTCGCCGCCCAGGAAGTCGAGGAAACCTGGCGCAGCTCCTGGGGCGCGGCGTGGGACGTTTCGATGGATCCAAGCGATGGCTCGTGCTGGGCCGCCGTCGGAGGCACTGTCTTGCATGTGGCTGTAAACGGCTCGGTGTTGAGCAAGACCGACGGCTTCTGGCTCCCCTTGGGTGTCTCCGCGAACCCCACCGATGGCACGTGCTGGGTCGCCGACACCTACAACAGCCAGGTCGTCCACCTGGACGCCGACGGGACCGTGCTGTGGCGCGGCAGCGGTTTTAGCTATCCGGAGGACGTCTCCGTGAACCCGAGCAACGGCTCGTGCTGGGTGGCGGACACTGGCAACGATCAAGTCGTGCATCTCTCGGCGAGCGGCGCCGAGCTCTGGCGCGGAAGCGGCTTCGTGCTGCCCGTGTCCGTCTCGGTCAACAGCGCCGACGGCTCCTGCTGGATCGCCGACTGGGGCGTCGATCAAGTGGCGCATATCTCCTCGACCGGCGTCCAGCTGTCGCGCGACGGCGGCTTTCTCGATCCAGAGGCGGTTTCGGTGAACTCGGCAGACAACTCCTGCTGGGTCGCGGACAACGGCAATGCGCAGGTCGTCCATCTCTCTTCGAGCGGAGCCCAGCTGTGGCGCGGCAGCGGATTCGAGGGACCATTAGACGTTTCCGTGAACTCTGCGGACAACTCCTGCTGGGTTGCCGATTCGAGCTGCAGCTACTCCTATGCGATCCACCTCAGCTCCAGCGGCACGGAACTCTGGCGGAGCCCCTACGGCTCTTTCTGGAGTGCGGTCGCCGTGTCCGTGAGTCCGACGGACGGCTCCTGCTGGGTGGGCGACTACTGGCGCTCGCAGGTTGTCCGTCTCGCCTCCACCGGCACAGAAACCGTGCGCAAGGGCGACCTCATTTCGCCGTGGTCGGTGTCGGCGAATTCGACCAACGGCTCCTGCTGGGTCGCTGACATCGATCAGAGCCAAGTCCTGCACTTCGGGAGAGACGGCACAGAGCTCTGGCGCGGGATGTACTTCCTTAGCCCCGAGTGCGTTGCCGTCAATCCGAACGACGGCTCCTGCTGGGTGGCGGATTCGAGCAACGGCCATGTGGTTCACATGGACGCAGGCGGCACGGAGCTGTGGCGGGGGACGGGGTTCGGCTATCCCGATTCGGTAGCGGTCGATCCGAACGATGGCTCCTGCTGGATCGGCGACTGGTGGAACGATGAGATCATCCATGTATCCTCGTTAGGCACGGTCCTGTGGCGCGGCGGCAACATCATGGCGCCGGAGTCTGTGGCGGTTAATACAAGCGATCGCTCCGTCTGGGTGGCCGACAACTACAACTATCAGATCGTACATCTGGCCTCCAACGGCACGGAGCTCTGGCGGAGCACGGCCGGCTACGATCCGTGGTGGGTTGCCGTGGACCCCAACGATGGCTCCTGCTGGGTGGCGGACTGGGGGAACTCCCAGGTCCTCCACTTCTCCTCGAGCGGAGTCTTGCTGTTCCAGGGCACCGACTTCTGGGGGCCGGAGTCCGTGGCCGTCAACTGCAACGACGGCTCCGTCTGGGTCGTGGACAGCGACCTAGGCGAGCTGGTACATCTCTCCGCTAGCGGGGCAGAGATATCGCGCATCGGCGGGTTCTACATACCGATGTCGGTCTCCGTGAGCCCCAACGACGGCGCCGTCTGGGTGGCCGACTGCGGGAACGGCCAGGTGGTGCGCCTCGCGCCCCTCTTTTACGATGTCGCCTGGGGCTCCTGGGCCTACGATGAGATCGCCGCCTGTTGTGATGCCGGCATCGTTTCGGGATACGGCGACGGGTCCTACCGGCCCGGTGCCCCGGTCACGCGCGACCAGATGGCGGTGTACGTGGCCCGCGCCCTTGCAGGCGGCGACTCAGGCGTGCCAGACGGGCCCGCCACTCCGAGCTTCTTGGATGTCCCCAATGCCGGTTACGGCGACGGCGGCACAGACCCGCATTGGGCCTACAAGTACGTCGAATACGCGGTCGAGGAGAACGTCGTCCAGGGCTATGAATACGAGGACCCCGAGCACCCCGGCGAGACCCTCTCCTACTATGAGCCGCTCTGGGCGGTCACGCGCGACCAGATGGCGGTCTATATCGCCCGCGCCATGGTCGCCCCCAGCGGCGAAGCGGCCCTCGAAGACTACGTCCCCGCCGCCCCGCGGCACTTCCCCGACGTGCCCACCACCGGCTACGGAGATGACGGCACCGAGCCCTTCTGGGCCTACACCCACATCGAGTACTGCGTCGAGAACGAGGTCGTACAGGGCTACGACGACGGCTGCTACTACCCCGAGAACCCTGTCACGCGCGACCAAATGGCCGTCTACATCGCCCGCGCCTTCGAGCTGCCGATCCCTTAGTTTCACTCCTTTCCTCGGCTTCGGTTGCTTGTTTGCAGGGAGGGCCTATTTGCCCCCGCAGACTTTCCCGCGCCCGTAACGCGGAGCGCGCGCAGCGTGGTATAATACTGCGACCGGCCGGGACGTCCGAGCTCCGGTTCGGGGCTCGAGGGCGAGGCCGGATATGTGAAGAGGGCGGCGAATTCAGGGCCCGTGGCCCGATCGCAGAGCCCAACCCGAGAGGAGAACAATACACATGCAGAGACTCATCCGGTGCGCCGCGCCACATGTGGTCATGCTGGTCGTGGTATTGCTCGCAGCCAGCGTGGCGTGCGCCGAGACGAAATGGCCATCCCTGTTCAAGTACACTGTATCTCTTTCAAGCGATGACACGGCGCGCTATCAGTTGAGCGCCGGCCTCTCCGGACCGCTGACCGAGAACATGTCCGCGAAGGTCGATGGATGGTGGATCGGAGGCACTGAAGACAACCGGGCTTTCGTCGGCGACGCCTACGTCGACTTCGACCGGAGCCCGATCTACCTCGCCGCCGGCCGCAAGTACATCGTCTTCGGGCCCGCGGGCGTGCTCGTATCCCCAGGCCTTCTCGGGGGCGAAGTGAAGCTCGGCATCGACGGTTGGGAGCTTCACGCCATATCCGGGTCGGTCGCGTTCACGCCTGGAACGGGCACCACCCGCTTCACGTACGCCGGGAACCGCGCCGCCAGCGATGAGGACATGACGGCCGTGCGAGTGGCGATCCCGCTGACGGGCCCGGCTGCGAAAGTGCCGGTGAAGCTCGGCGGCAACTGGATCGACATCCTGGATGACTCGGGCACGAGCGTAGACGTCGAGATCGGCGCGCTGCCGTGGCTCACGCTCTACGGCGAGGCGGCCGACTACAACGACAGCAATGCCCACGTGTACGGCGTGAGACTCAGCGACGCCGCGCTGCGTGCCGACGGCAAGGCATGGATCGTGGTCTTCTACAATCGCGACATCGAAGCCGGCTTCGTTCCGGCCGCGGTGGGCGCCTCCGCCTACTTCGAGGGCCAGGACGGCTGGGTCGGCGGCCTCTACCATCAGATGAACGCCAATCACGCGATCGGGGTTTATGCGGACGGCGAGGAGGCCATCCTCACCTGGTTCGGCACCATCCCACTGTAACCCGCCCGAGGACGGCCCCGTCACCGACCCGCAGCACGCAGCCAAGACAGCTCCAGACCAGGAGACTGGCTTGAGGAGCAGGACCGCACCACAGGTCGCTCGAGAGAACGGGGCCTCCCCGACTGTGAAAGACGAAGCATCGGCCGGGCTTTCCCGGTGGCAGACTGCGGCACTCGCCGCAGTCTGCCTTTTGGCCGTGGCCCTGCGCCTGTTATTTGCGTGGTGGTTCCTGCCTCCCCTCGAATCCGATTTTTACTGGTATCGACTCGCCGGCTTGGCGGTGGGCCAACACGGAGTGACCAGTCTCTTCAGCACCGACCCGCCGGTGCCGATGTGGGTGCTGTCGCTCTGGCCCCCGGGATACCCGTTGTTCCTCGGACTGCTGTACTCGGTCAGCAGCAGCATCTGGATTGCTCCCATCGTGCAGTCCATTTTGGGCGGGGCGAGCTGTCTCCTCATGTTCGCAGCCGCACGGCGGTGGGGGGCCAATCCTTGGGTGGCCGCGGGCACGATGGCACTCTACCCACACGCCATCGTCTACTCCGCAGTTCACGGGGCCGAGACACTGACCATCTTCCTGCTGTCGCTCGCCCTGCTCGTCGGCGTCACTTCCCTGCGGACTCGCCAGGCATTCGGATACGGGTTCAGCCTGGGGCTGGCGATTCTGGCCCGATGTCACACCATGCTGCTCATGCCCGGCATCATCCTTTCACTCTGGAGCCAGCGTCGCGCGCTCGTGCTTGTGCTCTGCTGCATCGCTCTCGTGCTCGCGCCGTGGGCCGTCAGAGGAAGCTTGGCCTACCGACGCCCTGTGTTCATGACGACCTTCTTTGGGCATCTCCTCTACATGGGGAATCACATCGATAACACCACCGGCGGGTATTTCGAGGCGCCGACGCCGATCGAGATCCCCGGGGATGTGACGCCCCCGGAGGAGGACGTCTACTACACAGCCGCGGGCGTTCGCGAGATCCTGCTGCACCCATGGCACTACCTCCTCGTCTCCGCACGCCGGATCGTAACGTGGACCGGGGTCGAGCGCGATGAGTGGCTGCAGAAGTACGCGCCCCGCTGGCTCGTCCATCTATCCCTCTTGGCGCAGCTCGCCCTGTTTTTCGCCGCCGCCGCGGCGGCCGTGGAATCGTGGCGCGAGCCGCGCGCTTGCTATGTAATCTGGCCCGTCCTATCCCTCGTGCTGCTGACTGCCCTCACATATCACATGCCGCGCTACACACTCGTGGCGCTGCCCTACTTCGCACTCATTGCCGCCAGGTTGCGGATCCGCTTCGACGAGGTCGGAGACGCCGCTCCCGCCGCCGGCTAGCGTCTCTCCCGCCCCGACGCACCCCTTCTTTCCGCCACTCCCATCCCTCCGCCCGCCTGCATACCTAGCAACCGCGTCGCAGTGTGGGTTTCGGCGGCGAATGTGGAACAACCCACCTCGGATGAGCCTGGAGGTACGATTGAGAGATGTCTGCGGTAAGTCCTAAAAACGCGTCCACGACGACCGCGCGGACAGCACAGGATGATGCTGAACTCAGCAAGGTGCGATGCCTGTGCGGCAAGTGGTGGGCGTACCGAAGCGGTGACATGCTCGTCTTGCGGTGCAAACTCTGCCGAAGAGACGTCGTGATCACCGGGGAGAACCTGAAGATAGAGTATCGCTAGAGCAGTGTCGTAAACTGCGTCTGAGCGCGACCTAGAGCCCAAGCGCCAACGGTTGAGCCGGAGCCAAGGGGATGAAACCCCTTGGCTCGCTTTTGTGCCACCAGCGCTGTGCAGGAAGCCATGTCCCTCCAGGCCCCGTGCACGCTGTGATCGAGCGCTTGAGGATCTAGGGATGATCCATAGACGAGTACGAGCAAGCATCTGGAAGCTTCTGCTGCCGATGCCGCTTGCTGTAGCAATAGTCGCCCTCGCGGGGATAGCCGGGCGCCGCGCCTGGTATCCCACTCCCGGCCCCTCGGTTCGAGGCAAGGCCGCGCACCCAGCGCCGGCCGCTCGTCGGCTGAGGCCGGTTCGTGATCCGGATGGCGCGGCGTCTTCTCAGACGGAGAAGAACGGACCCGAAGCCTCTGTTGCACCAGTCAGTCCCGACGACGGATCTCCCGAGCAATCGACTCAGGCTGGCGACGCGGCGCCGATCGAACGGCCTGCCTCGCAGCCTGCCGCCGGTCCATCAGAACAGAGTGTGAAATCTCGTGTGAGCGTTAAGCAATCCTTGAGGCCGGCGCCGGAACCGGTCGCCCCCTCTTTTGAGGCTGCGCTGCGAGCTAGTGAGCCGCCGCCTGCTGCCGCAAGCGCACCGAGACTGGCGCCGGCCCCTGTTGTTCCGATGGTTCCCGCCCCGGAACCCCAAGTCCCACCGCAGGTCTCGCCCATGCAGACGGCCGAGCCGAGCCGGGAGCGGCCTCCCGCTCAGCACGTGCGCGCGGTCAGGTTCGACGCAGGCTACTACTACGGGCGAGGCCGGACCGCGCGGCAGCTCGCGGCAGAGATGACAGAGTCCTGGGACGAACAGGGCGTGAACCTCGTCTACTTCTACGCATACAACCGGGTCTACGGGGCTCGCTACCGCACCTCCTATCCGGGCAACATCATGGAGGATTACGGCAGGCAAGATCTGCTCCGGCACATGATTCGAGAGGCGCACCGACGCGGCATCAAGGTTGTCGCCTGGGTCCAGGGCGTCCAGCACAAGCAGATGTGGCAAGCTCACCCCGACTGGCGGCAGAAGAATGCGGACGGCAGCGACTACAAGCCGGACGCCGACAGCTACTTCTTGTGCGTGCGCAACCCCGAGGTCGTGCAGTGGTGGCTCGGGCTGCTCGACGAGCTTCTGACCGACTATTCCGACCTCGACGGCATCGACCTGGCCGAGTTCCAGCTGGACCTCTGGGGAGACCATGCCTGCCATTGCGAGCAGTGCCGCTCTCAATTCGCCCAGGCTCACCCGCGCGATCCCGTGCCCGGAGATAGCTGGCGGAGATCTCGCGCCGAAGGGCTCACCCGCCTGCTCCTCGCCAGCAGCCGCTTGGCGCACAGCTACAGCAAGGAAGTCCATATCACGACCGTCCTCACCGCGCGGCGCGACGGAAAGCTCATGTCGAGCGCCCAGGTGCGGGACGCCATTGGATTCGACCTCGAAGGCGTCCTCAACAGCCCGGATCGCCCCGAGGTCCTCCAGGGCGAGCTGATCTGGCAGCAGTGGGCCGCGCTGTACAATGACGAAGTGACATTTACGCCGGAGTGGACGAAGACCGCCGTCCGTCAGGCGAAGGCCATGCTTCGCGGACGCGCCAGGCTCATCGCCCACGTCGAAGTGACGGACTTCGGCTCCGGCGGACTGGACGGTCCCGGCCTCGCCCGCACCATAGCCTCGGCGGCACAAGGCGGGGCGACCGGGATCGATATCTACGACTCGCATCTGCTGGCCGAAGTCGACCAAGCCAGCCGCCACCTGCAGACGGCTTGGCTCAACCTCGGCCGATAGGAGACGCTGCGACGCCGTCTGGATGACGGCCAGGACTCCTCCGCCCCCCCGGGCAGGGGGACGGAGGCAGGGGGCAGTGGCCCACACCAGCCGCGCGTCGACCTCGCCACGAGGCGACGCTGCAGGCAGAGGCCCGGTCGGGTGTCCTCCGCGCCCGGCCGGGCCTTCCTTTGTGAAGCGGCCGCCCTGGAGGCCATTTCGATACCTCCCGACCAAGGCGCGCGAGGAGTCATCGCGGTGGAACCCGATGCCGAAATCAGTTTCAGTCGCCGCGAGATGGCCCCCCCGGAGACAGTCTCGGAAGCCCCAACAGCCTATGGGTGATTCGGCCCCTGAGTCTCGAAACAGCTTCTCGGCTCGCGCGTGCGCAGATGGACATGGCATGGTACACTAGTACTGGAAGCTGGCAAAATGGCGGTTATTGTCCCGATGTGATGGGAATCATCCGACTAGCAATCATGGGAAGAATCGGTGCCTTTATCCTTCTGCTAGGGACCCTATGCCTCGCCGATCAAGTTCAGGCGCAGAATGTGCTGCTGGTCCATGACGCCGGCGCCGTCCCAATGCCCGCGGAACGGCGTGTCATATCCACCGCGCGCGACATCCTCCATCACTTCGAGGGCACGGTCACCGTGGTGGGGGCGCACGAGTACCGGGCGCACCTCTTGGCGGGCTATGATGCCACTGTGTACCTCGGACTCAGGGAAGGCGCAGAGCTCCCGGAAGCCTTCTTGGCCGATTGCTACGACCTGGATCGGCCCTTGTGCTGGCTGGGAGCGAATCTCGACCAACTCGCGCAGCGCTTCTCGCTGGGCCGCTACGGCTTCGACATAGAAGAGGCGCCGGCCGAGGAAGCTTCTGCCAGGGTCGTCTACCACGGGATGGCCTACTGGCGAGAAAAAGCGCCCCTGCGCCGCATCACAGTGACGCAACCGCAGGTCTGTGAAATCATCGCCGCCATCGACGACGCCGGGCGGCGGCTTCCCTATGCGGTCCGAAGTGGGAACCTCTGGTACTTCGCCGAGATACCTCTGAAGAGCACCCGCAGAGGGGGAACCAGCCTCATCCTCTGCGATCAGGTGCACCAGGTACTGAACCAGACGCACGCCAGCGCTCGCACCGCGCTCCTGTACGTCGCCGGAGTCACGCCCGATACGGAGGCGGGGAAGCTGACAACCCTCATCCGACAGCTCGGCAGCCAAGACGTCGCCTTCGCCATAGAGATCGAGCCCGTGCTCGTGGGAGCCCAGCCCGGGCAGCTCTTCCGACTGAGCCGCAAGCGAGGCCTCGTGGGCATCCTCCGAGGCGCTCAACGAACCGGCGCCAGCATTATCGCCACCGCGCGAGAGCCCGCCTCCGGCGATGACGCCGACCACAGCCTGGAAAGCCACGCCCACCGCGACCATACGCAAACGCCACTCGCGCTCCCCCAACGTATGGAACAGGCGCTGCAGGAGCTGAGTCACTGCGGCCTCTATCCGATCGCCTGGGCCATGCGGCGAGACCTCTGCGCCGAGGATCATGTGTCAGCTATTGCGGGGATGTGCTCCACCGTCGTGGAAACTCGCTCTGATGAAAGCGCCGGGCAGGACGCCCCCGCGCTGCCGTTCCTCACGCGGAGCGGCCACTACGAGCCCCGCGTCATGCCGGACAACGTGCCGACACTGAGAGAAGGAAAAGGCGAAGTAGAGGCGATATTGGATGCGGCCCGTCGTCAGGCGACGGTCCCCGATCCCTTCGTTACGGTCGAGATTGCCCCGGGAGCGCCTGCAAAGGCGGTCGAGCTGCTCGTCAACGGCCTTCGGGGCATGGACTATGAGTTCACGGACCTGCGGCATACTGCCAACCGGACGAAAGGCGAATCGCTGCAGATTCAAACGGTCGGCTCGCAACATTTTCTAACGGAGCTGCTTCCCAAGGGGTGGGACGCCACCCTCGTCAGGACAGGCCCAGACACGCAGTTCCATTTCGACCAGTCCGACACGAACCTGAAGGAGGAGACTGTCGTCCATCCCGGCGCCATCCTGGTCTCATATCCACCCGGCCACAAACCCAATATCATCTTCTCATTCGAGGGCGACGCACAGCAGGTCACACAGAGGATGGTGCAGTGGATTGCGCACATCATCATAATCTTCGCCCTCGCCGCCAGCGCAGTGCTCCTTCTCATTTACGTCTTCCAAGCGGCCCAGCGTCGGAGCGCGTGAGAGCCATGAAGCGGGCGCGACTTATCCTGATCCTTCCGCTCCTCTGTGTGGTGGCGCCCGCCTGCCATCGGCCCGGCGCGCCAGCGACACCCGCCGCCTCGAATCCCTCTTTCCTGCCGGAGGAGCAAACTGCCCGGGTCGTGCTGATCGCGGAGACCGAGGGGCCAGGCGGAGCCGCCGTGGCAGAGAGCGCGAGCGTCCTGGAGACCCTCGTCGCCCACTTCGACGAAGGCGGCGACATCATCCCGGCAGAGCATTACGAGGAAGGGGCGCTGCTGGACTACTACTGCGTCTTCTACCTGGCGGGAAAGCCCGATCAGCAGGCGCGATCCAAGGTCAGCGCCGATCTGGCGCGCCACGGAGGAATCGCCGTCTGGGTCGGCCCCGGAGTGACGAGCCTCGACAGCAGCCCCTTCGCCAGTCTCGGGCTGCGACAGGTGCCGGGCGAGGAGTCACTCGCCGGCGCCATCGAATGGACGATCTCCTACAAGGGACGAGGCCATCGGGAACGACTCGCTATCCCGGCAATCACAGTGGCGGGGGAATCCTCTGTCTTGGCGGGGGCTCACCGCGGGGCGGAAGCTCGTCCCTTCGTCGCCGGCGGCGACCGCCGTTGGTATGTGGCGGCCGGGCCGTCGTTCGACGGCCAGCGGTTCTGGACCGCCTGCGTATGGGCGGACGTCTTGCACGACATCCTGGGGCGGCCCCACGACGGCCGCCCCAGGCGCCTGCTGCCCGTGCTTCGCGATGTGCCGGTCTGGGCACGCACCGACCAGGCGCCCCGGGCCGTTGGCCCGATGCTCGAATCCGGCATACCCGTGGCGATCATGGCCTGGACCAATTGGGGAGATGTTCCGCTGGCGGATCGCCCCGACGCGGTCAAAGGACTCCGCCAGGCGGAATCGATGGGCGCGACCGTCGCCCTCGTGGCCGACACGGGGTTGGACCCTCGCGAGCACTTCCGCCTCGCCTGGGAGGTCGGACTCCATCCGGTGGCGTGGGGCGGCCCCTCAGACGGTGAGAACCCCTTCTCCCTGCGTATCGCGGCTCCCAACGAATCGCCGCCGTACTGTGCGGGCGGGGTGCTCCCCGCGCCGATTGACGTCAGCGATGCGGGGTACATCGCGGTTGAAGACGGCGAGCGCCTGGGAATGCTGGAGGTCGTGCGAGACGCCGCCGCTCTTGTCTCTTTTGGGCTCTGGGCGCCACCCCAACCTTTCCAGAGTTTCCTCGAGGAGAAGCGGTCCGCAGGCTGGATGATCTCCGACATGCGGGATCTAGCCGTCCGGGTCACGGACGTGCGCCGCACACTCGTCTCCGGCGTAGCCGACCTGAAGGTGCCGTCGGAGGCGCGCGTGAGAGAAGTTGAGTTCGGTCCCACATGGAATCTCGAGGAAGAGAGGGTCCGGACCACCGCTGGCTCTGGAGTATCCGAGCTCCGCGTCAAAGCGCCCGAACGAGGCGTCGTCGTCGTGGAGCTCGTAAAGGAGCGGCCGCCGCGGCCCTTCATCAAAGGCGTGACGCTCGACCCATGGGCCTATGCCAAGTCATCCCTGTCCAGCAAAGAACTGGCAGAGATGCTCGCCGAGCGCTATCAGCAAAACGGTGTCAACACGGTCTTCTTCTACGCATACAATGTCGGCGACGGGACCGCCTACCGAACCCGCCACCGCGGTGCTTCGGTGAGCGAGTGGGGGCGAGAGGACCTGCTCGCACACATCCTGGAGGCTTGCCACGCGCGCGGCATCCGCGTCGTAGCCTGGTTATACAGTGGACGCGACCGCGAGATGTGGAAGAAGCATCCTGAGTGGCGCGAGCGCACGCGGGATGGCAAGGCCCACAATCCCCTGCGTCTGCACGCGGCCTATTTCCTGTGCCCGCGCAATCCAGGGGTCCGAGAATGGTATGCCGGACTGCTGAAAGACCTTGCCCGCAGGTACCCGACCTTGGACGGGATCGAGCTCTGCGAGCCGGTCGTGAACTGGTTCGGCGACCAGGCCTGCTACTGTGACGTCTGCCGCGAGACCTTCGCGGAAGCGCACCCCGGGGAGCCGCTCGGGAAAGAGGTGTGGCGGACCTTCAGGGCGCAGGGCCTGACGGATTTCCTGTCGCGCTGCATGAAGGCCGTGTCTGAGGAAGGCATAGATACGTACATCATGACCATCAGCGATGCCTGGAGCAATGGAGCCATTCTTTCCCCACGGAGGCAGGCGGAGGAATCGGGCTTCGATCTCGAGGCACTGCTGGATGGCCCCTACCCCCCGGACTGGGTCAACTTCGAGATCATCTGGCAGCAGTGGGCTGCCATCTACGGCACAGAAGTGTTCAACTACGACTGGGCTGAGGAGACTGCCCGACGGCTCGTGCGACGCACCGACGGACGAGCGCACGTGGTGCTGCATGTCGAGCTCACGGACTTCGGCTCTCAGCGCATGACGCCGACGAAGATCGCTCAGACCATCGCCAGGGTGCAGGACGCACACGCCGGTGGAATCGAATGCTACCACTCCGGCGCCCTCGATCGTAAAGCGGCCTGGCCAGTGCTCAAACAATCGTACGAGGATCTCCCGTGAACGGTATGACCTTCGCTCTGGCGCGCGACCTCCTGCTGGCTCTCTGTCTCATCGGAGCCTGGTCGATCATCGGCTTCTACACGGTGCTGACTATCGCGGGCTTCCTGTATTCGCGCGATGCCCGCCGAAACCGCGCGCCGGACCCCGAGGAGTGGCCCGGCGTTTCCATCCTCGTGCCGGCCTACAACGAAGAGATCGTCATGGCCGGCACATTGGAGAGCCTGCTCCACCTCGACTATCCGCGCGATCGGCTGGAGATTATCATCATCGACGACTCCTCGACCGACCGAACGCGGCGAGTCATCGAGCACATGATGGCCGCCGACCGGCGCCTGAAGCTCGTCGCCATCCCGCCCGGCCTGGGCGGGAGAGGCAAGTCACACGCCCTCAATCAGGGGGTGCGATATGCGACTCACGACGTTCTCGCGGTCTACGATGCAGACAATGCACCGGAGCCGCAGTCGCTGCGCATGCTCGTGGCAGAACTCATGTCCAACGACCACCTGGCGGCCGTCGTTGGAAAAGTACGCACTCTGAACAGATCGACCAACCTGCTGACGCGGTGTGTGAACATCGAGTTCGTCAGCTTTCAATGGATCATCCAGGCGGGGCGGTGGCGGCTGCTCGGACTCGCTTCCCTGCCCGGGACCAACTATGTCATACGGCGAGAGGCGCTGCAGCGCGCCGGCGGCTGGGACGAAGGCGCTATAGCCGACGACGCCGAGCTCACCGCGAGGCTTGGGCAGGAAGGGCATCAGGTCAAGTTTGCGCCGTACGCGGTCACCTGGGAGCCTGAGCCCCAACATTGGGGCGTATGGCTCCGCCAGAGGCTGCGCTGGGCGCGCGGAGGCACCTATGTGGTGCGCAAGTTCCTCCCTCGCATTCTCCGCCTGCGGCGGCGAGAGCTCGTGCTCGAAGTGCTGCACATGCTCACCATCTACCACGTCTTCTTTCTCCTGTTGGTCCTGTCGGACCTCATATTCCTCTGCGGCATCATCGCAGGCATCGCGGCTCGGCCCGTGAGCGGCCCCCTCCTCCTGCTCTGGGCGCTGGCATTGGCGATCTTCCTGCTGCAGTTCTCGATCACTCTGGCGCTTGAGGGGGAGAACACGCCTCTCAACCTGCTTGTCACCGTAGCGATGTACTTCACCTATTGCCAGCTCTGGCTCTACGTTTGCGCTAAAGCACACTACCTGGATGTGGTAAGACAAGAGAGACTGAGCTGGGAGAAAACTGTGCGAACGCCTCTGGCGACCCGATCTCCGGGTCGATGAGAAGAGCAGAACGGTCTTCGGATGAGCTTTGAGTATGGCGCTGTGAGAAGCATCGGGCTGTTCCTTGCGGGCCTCATGGGAGCAGGGCTTGGCCTCCGTCTGTTTCTCCGGTGGAGGTATGCAACTGCCCTGGCCCGTGCTCGACGCATTACGGCCAGACTGCGGGCCCCGGCCACCACGCTCTCCGCGGTCGAGGACCGCTCGGCCGCCGTGGAGGAGCTGATCGAGTTCTCCGATTCCCACGCGGCGGCGGCAGCCGTACGCGAGGTGCTGGGCGAGCACGACGATACCATTCGATCCGCCGCCATCGAGGTGTTGCGGCAGACCCGCGCCCTGGACCGCTGGCGGAGAGATCTGCGCAGAGGCAGGTTCCGAGCCAAGCTGACTGCTATCGAGGCGCTGGGCGAGGTGGGAGACGAGCGCGCCATCGAGGAGCTGCTCGAGGCGCTCGGCGACGATGACCCGGACATAGCCAGCGCCGCCTCCCGTGCCATCTGCGCTCGAGACGCCGACTATGCCTGCGAGCGTCTTGCCGATGCCCTCTCCTCCCCCAACCGACGCCTGGCGGAAACGGCCGCCGCCGGGCTCGTGCATATGGGGGAAGATGCGGTGGACTATCTCGTCGGCCAGCTTGGCAGCATCCGTCCCGAGACGCGGCGGCTGGCAGCCGAGTCACTCGGGAGCATCGGCGGCGACAAGCTCAAGGACGTGCTGCTTCCCCTGCTGACCACGGACCCGGACCCGGAGGTCCGAGCGGCCGTCGCTGCATCGCTGGCCCGGGTGGACGGCCACACGGCGACAGTCGAGATTCAGCGCCTGGCGCGCTCTGACCCCGACTGGTTCGTCAGGGCGAGAGCCTACTCCCTGTTGGCCGAGATGGATGCCGAAGGAGCGACTCAGTACTTGCTCGACGGCCTGGCCGCATTCGAGCCCGAGCTGGCCGAGCTTTCGGAGAACGGCCACAATGTGGAGGCTCTCGGCGAAGGCTCCCGGCGGGTTCGCCGGGCGATCGTCGCAGGCCTGAGAATGCTCGGTTTCACCGAGGATGAGATAGCGGCCGCCCAGCGGCGCGGCGCCATGACATCCCTCTCTGCGGAACAGCTTGAGGAAGCCGCCGCCGCCGCCAGTCTCCTCGACAGTCGCGACGCCGCCCAGCGGGCGGAAGGGGTGCGGCGCCTGAGCGAGATCGGAGCCGCCGCCGCGGAGCCACTCGCGGCAGCCCTTCGCGACCCCGATCCGATGGTGAGGGCGGAGATCGCGCGCTCGCTGGGTAGAATCGGCTCCCGCGATTCGCTTCGCGCGCTCGCCGAGTGCCTCGGGGACCCCGACCCGAACGTCAGGCTTGCCGCATCGACGGCGCTGCGAGCAGTGGTAACCCGGGAAGCGGCGAAAGAGCTCACCGAATAGCCCACCCGCGAGATGCTTGCCTCAGCTATCTCGTGACCTGAGAAACTCCTCCAGCTCCGCCGCCGTCGGCAGCGATGGTATGACTCCCCGGCGCGTGCATGTGAGCGCCCCTGCGGCGTTGGCGTAGGCCATGACCTCTCGCAGTTGCTCCCCGGCGATCTTCGCCTCCTTGGGGGCATACATCAACTGGGACAGCATGGCCGCCACGAAGGCATCTCCCGCGCCCAGCGGATCCACCACCTCCACGGCGAACCCGGCCACCTCCCCGCGAGTCTCCCCGTCGTCGTAGTAGCAGCCCCGCTCCCCAAGCGTCACGACCACCAGCCGCGGCCCCACATCCAGGATCTTTCGCACCCCGCCTTCGAGGTCGTGCGTTCCGGTGATGAACTCCCATTCCTCCGCCGCGCAGTGCACGACGTCTGCCAGCGCCATCGCCTCCCAGATGCGGCCCTTCCCCTCTCTCGGGTCCTGCCACAGCGTCGGCCGCCAGTTCGGGTCATACGAGACGAGAAGTCCCGCTCCCCGCGCCATCGCCGCCGCGTGAATCGTCGCCTCCCGCGCGGGCGACCGGCTGAGGCTCACCGAGCCGAAGTGAAAGAGCCGCGCCGACTTGAGGTAGGCCGGGTTGACGTCTTCCGCCGTGAGCAGGGCATCGGCACCGGGATTCCGGTAGAAGCAGATGTCCTTCTGCCCATCGCTGCGCGTGGCGACGAAGGCCAGTGTCGTGCGGGCCCCCTCGCTCACTCGGAGCAGCTCGATATCGACTCCCTCGCGATCGAGCGTCCTCCGCAGAAACTCCCCGAAAGGATCCTTGCCGATCTTGCCGACGAAGCCTGTGCTGACGCCCAGGCGCGCCAGCCCGACCGCCACGTTCGCCGGCGCGCCCCCGGCGGCCCCTGTGAAATCGGGCAGATCCGTGAGCGAGATGTCCTTCTCGATGGACACGAAATCGACGAGCA
>Ga0180438_10005288_pt1 | contig 18037 bp, 18 predicted proteins | sample SS_ome_12_FD_132455 | JGI IMG/M metagenome (GOLD analysis project Ga0180438, IMG submission 132455) | Hypersaline lake sediment archaeal communities from the Salton Sea, California, USA - SS_3_D_2 metaG | ecosystem: Environmental > Aquatic > Non-marine Saline and Alkaline > Hypersaline >...
CTTCAACCACCGCGTGATAAGGACATCGATTGGATTTCGAAGGGTCACCCCAATCTCGTAGTCAGACACGTCAGGGATCATTCCTGCTTCTTGCAGGGGTCCGACCTTAGAATGCCACCCTCCCACTTCAACAAACCCAAAACGGAGGAGGGCTTTAGATGTTGCCCGACTTGCCGTGTGCGGCTCAAGCAGATACATCCATCTCTTGTTTGTATTGATAAGAGCCATCATTCATCCTCAATGATAACGTGAGTCTCGCGGCGAACGTGAACAAGTTTACCAGTCAAGAGTTCGCGTTCGTAAGGGCTCCCAGGGTATGTCACTGATGTGACCGCCTTACAGTATTTGGGATTATGGATTGGAGCAAAGTGGGGATCGACCCATCCATATGTTGTCGAATAACCATCAAAATAGGCCACGCCCCACGCTTTACCATCCTTCATAACCATAACGCCAGTTTCAACGTTCATCGTAGGTCCCTAAGAAAAGGGCGGCGGGGTGGTGTTCCCCGCCGCCTCAAACGTCAAGAGGAACGGCTTAGCCGACGTTGATGTCGGTCTGCGTCACCAAAGCGGCGTAGATCGCGTCGCCGTCGGCACCGGTGTTGGTCCCTTCGAGGATCGCGATGTCCTTACATACCAGGTCAATCGTGACTGGACTGAGAACAGCCTGGTCGCGCGAGGCCCACTGCAACAACGCTGTTGTCGGAGTGTCGCCGTACGCCGGGAAGGTACCGCGAAGGATACCCAGGGCGTTCAGCAAACCGTAGCCATTACGAGCCGGTCCACCAGCCGTGGTCTTTGTAACCGCACCAGCGGAACCACCACCTGTCAGAAGAGCCCCATCCACAACGACGAGCGCGTGATTGAGTTCATCAACGGAGGTACCATCAAACGTGAGGGTGACCGCAGCCGACGTCAGATCACCACCAGCAACGGTGATGTCGCCAGCCGTCCAACCAGTTACCGGAACGTGACCCGGATTGGTGACAACAATCGTGTTGGCGGAGCCACCACCTGTCAGAAGCGTGCCGTCAATGGTCGCCAGACCAACAGCCTGGTCATCAACGCTCGCACCATCATAGGTGAGGGTACCGTCGCCCGCTGTCAAGTCGGTTCCAACAGCAACACTGATGTCGCCATTCGTCCAACCTGTCACCGTACCGGCTGCTGTCACAGCGGTATCAATGGCCGCTTCAATCGTCGCAGCATTCGCGTTGTACGCAATCGCAGCCGTCGTGATTGGCGCAACGCCTGGTAACTTGATCGTCAAGGTGAACGTGCCACCACTGACTGTTGCCGTGAACTGCGGAATCGTTTGCACTTCATCAACAGCCGCCACAGCGGTGTCGATGGCACTCTCGATTGTCGCGGCAGCAGCGTTGTACGCAATGCCCGCTGTTTTGATGTAAGTGCCATCAGCCAACGTGAGGCCAAGTGCAAACGTGCCACCACTGACAGTACCACTGTACACGGCAATGGACTGAACCTGATCAGCGGCATCGAAAGCCGTCGGTCGGGTCGGATCACCCTTGGCCTTAATGGCCTTGAGTTCGCGAGCGGCAACTTTGCTACCCGGCGAGGACGGAGCGGTCGAGTCAATAACTTTGCTGGCCGCTAAGAAGTCTGTGATAACTCCCATAGTTCATTTCTCCAATTAGGGGTTGTGAGCAGTTTACGCCTGCTCGGGTTTGTTACGATAAACGCATGTGGCTTTTGAACCTGCATAGCCATCTGGGCAAACGCAGGTATAAACGATTTTGTGCTCAAAGCACTCACCCACAGTCTTCTGAATCCATCTGCCACTCGATTGGACCCAAACCGCATCACCAGGGTAGGCGCGGCGACCGTCGGCTGTCACAGTGTATTCAGTATTCACTGCCTCTCATTCTACTCCCTTCGTGACTACTCCCTTAAAAGTGCCACCCGTTAACGTACGGATGGTCAACGTGCCCTGCCGTCCACGGTTAGCCTCCGGACCGTATTTATTAGTCCAGGACCTCAATCATTGGGAATCGAACCCAACTTCCCTTCCGAACCTCGGCAAACGTAGTGGAGTCGAACCACCATTCTTGCTTGTAACGAGCCACCAGCAGGACTCGAACCTGCGACAAGAGGTTTACAAAACCCCTACTCTGCCAACTGAGTTATGGTGGCATGTCATCCAAAATCACTACTGATATCCGAATCGACAGTCGCTTTTGCTGCTGCCCCACATTCTTCAGCGGCGGCCTTCACTGCACCTCGGTACCCGACCTGGCGAAGGAACTCGATAAACTGATCAAGGAAGAACCCTGCGATCTCATCTGTCGCGAGGTCTTCAAAGTCGCGAGCCACGCCCTCGGAATCGTACAATGGACCGTGTGCGTCATACACATACATGGCCCATCGAGCAGCAACGGGGAGCGGGATTATGTCCAATCCCGCATAGTCTCCTTCAGTGGTAACATCGCCATCCTGGAGCAAATCCAGAATTAGACGAAGACGCTTGACTTTTGTCAGAGCCACTTTGACTCTCCTATGTTAGTGTGCAGTCTAAACGGAGACTGCTTCCGATCACTTCTCCATACGCTCAACTCCAATCTAGTGAATGGACCCCTTAATTCACAATACGTCGAATTACGTCCGCCAGACACGCCTCGCCTTGCTGATGGCCGGCGTCGTACGCATCATCGAAGTTACCTCCGAATTGATCCATCCGTTGGGCCATCTCAGTCTTGTCGTCTACCGGCTCTTCAATCAGATTGACGATCGCGGCAATCTTCTGAAGTTTGGCTTGATTCACGCTCATTTTGCTCTCCGAATAATGATGGGTGGTTGTCGTGGCGGGCCATCGGGCTCAACGAAAGGATTAAACAGTAAGACTGGCCCGTGACCGTAACTCGTGGTCGATACCCAAGGTACACTGATTGTCGTGTTACCCCGTGTCTCGATACGACTGCCGGTCCTTGTTTCAATTCGAATGTCGCGCTGCGCTCGTTGGTATTGCTCACGATTCCACCTCAAAACCCACCGCACCCATGCCTTCCCTCGTAACTTCTGGGCTTCCATGATCCGAACAGCGTCCGTGTTGAAGTCGTGCGCGTCACGAAGTGTGTCCACGCCGGCTTTAGGGTGGACTTCCGTCGTCACTTGTGTCTGGGCGTCGACCAGTACCAGGAGTGGGTCGGTGGCGCTCACAGTCGCAGGAGCCAACAAACTCACACACGCCAGAACAATCAGGACTTTCGCACGGGCCATAAACGATGCCGTCAATGCAAGCATAGGAATCTCCATTGAAGTTACAGGAACATGTCATGGATCGATGAACTCGACAGGTAAGCCCATCTCTTCAGCAATCTTGACTTCTGCCGCCACACCCACTGAGGATTCCCAGCCGGTTTGACGAAGGACGATGACTTTCGAGCATGCATACAAAGTGGCTCGACAGTACCCTTGCCAATACTGCCAATCGCCTGGTAAGTCGCCTTCCAGAGCGATGGGGTGACAGTGGCTGATGGGGCTGTAAATGTGCATCCCATCAGCCATTAAACGAGCGGCGACCTTATTCACACCCCTGAACCTTCGTTCTCGAACCTCGGGATTCGGGTCGCTGTAAGGTGTCGCAAGATAAACTAGACTGCTCATCACAAGCCTACCATGTCTTTTGGGGTTTGTCAAGCGGATTGGTATACGTCGCTCGGGGACGAAACCATTTCCTTTGGTACAGCCATGTACTGGTCTTGGTACATCGCGGCGATAGTCCCGTTCCGTTTGGCGCTGGTGTCCACTTTCACGGCTTCCTTGTACATCGTACAGACATCAAACATGTGGTACCAGTAGCCCGAATGCGTGAATCGCGAACGGATGTTTGGCAACTTGTGCATGATGGGGAGGTCTGGGCAAGGCACGCGGACATGCAAATCATTCTCGATCGCGGCGCTGACAAAGTCGAGGCAATCTTTCCAGTTCGGATTGTAGTTTCCGTTCTGTGGTCTGTTCGTGATCTTCTTCCAACCAGTTTGGAAACCATACTTGTTGATGGTGGCCCAGCAACCGCCGAAGTTGTTCTTGAGTGCTTGACGGAAACTGATTTGTCCTGAGGTTCGTTGGGCTACGTCGGGGTCGTACATGTGTCTCTCTCGTAAGTAAGTAAGCGATGATTGAAAACAATGCACGGGCCACGGTTGCGCCGCAGCCCGTGCATCTCCCTGAGGCCGTTAGCGTGCGCGTCGCCCCTCGGCCTTCTTCACAACCCCTGCTTCCTCGTTCGGGTTCAAGAACTTCTCGATCTCCGCTTTGATCTCCTCAGAAGCGGGCATGTTGTCCGACGTGAACGGCGTCGAACAATCTTGCACGATCGGGACCCACCACTGCTGATTCTGCTTGTTAGGTGGGGTCAATTCCGACTTCAAGGTCAGCGGAAGATAACTGTGCGGCTTCACGCCGGTCAGTTTCCGTGCCTTGATCTGCTCAGCGGTAATTGGCATGTACGAGGCAATCTTGTCGGTCACCCGTCGAGCCGACGCGTTGCCACAGAAGTATTCGTACAGTTTGCCGGTGCTCCGCTCGATCACCAGGAAGGAGGTGCCGTATTGACAACCGGAGTCCTTCGTGCCCGCTCTCGCTTCGATGTCCTTGAAGAGGTCGGACTTGAAATCATATGATGTCACAATCTGACTCAGGTCGCTCATGTCGAGTGCCTTGGGTCGGCGAGCAATCACGAGCAAATCGATCTTGCCACCGAGAGTCTGACAGTTCTTTTTGTCCAGGATGATTGCGTAGTCACCCGGTTTGGCCTGCCCTGAGTTGACGTGTTTCCCAGACGAAACCAACTGCAATCGTTGCAGGTACTTCGCGCCCTTGCCCAACTCAGCGAAGTCATCGTCGTCGCCTGTTTGAACGGGAAGATTGGTGAGCATACCAGCCGGTACTAAGTCTTGTGCCATTGTCGTTACTCCAGTGTTTGAAAGTTGGAAATTCGTTACTTCATTCTATGATAGTCGAAAGATTTCATTTGTCAAATCGATGATTTCTTTCTCTGAGACGCTTAATCAATGCTTGTCGTTCTTCCTCTCTTTCTAGGTATTTCAGTTGGTGTTTCTTCAATGACTCTGGGTCAAGACTCATCACCCACTTCACACCAGCCTGCCAGGCTTCGAGTGGGGTTTCCAAGTCCTGACTCAAAATCGCCATTCGACCGGTTTCCCAAGTCGCTAACTCTTCCTTGACCTCGTGCATGGGTCGCATGTGTGCAGGTTTGACCCCGCTGTGGTACCGTTCAAGATTCAGAGTTCTGATATCTTCTCGATACTTATTGACCACCTCCGAGACCTTGAGTCGAAACTGCCTAGCCCCCATCGCACACGCATCGTCAAGGTAATCCTTTTGATCTGTCGCTTGGATACGGGCCAACATGTGGGCATTCGTCGCAGTAATCTCTCCTCGCTTGACCAATTGCCTCGCCTCAGGAATCAATGCTCCGAGCCTCAAGATGTCCTGAACCCACTTGACGGTCTTCGTGACCATGTTCGCTAAGTCTTCTACTGTAATCGAAGGGTTCTTCTTCATCAACTCCAAAAACGCTCGCAAGTAATCGATCGGGTCTGTTTCCCGGCGAGTCGAGTTCAATTGGATGGCTTTGACGATGGCCTGCTCGTCCGTCAAGTCTTGGATAATGCAGGGAGCCTCACGCTTGCGCGCCTTCTTCAATTGGCTGTAGCGGGTGAGGCCATCGACGAGTTCATAGCGGCCACCAGGGCGGGGTCGAACGAGCAGCGACTGACTGACATTGCCGTCCTCTTTTACCTGTTCAAGCAGTTCGAGTGATGCAGTCGCGCGTTCTTGGAAATCCCGCAAAGCCGTCTTGGGGAGGTCAATCAGAGTCACAGGTATCATTTGAATTTCACTCATCATTTATACTATACTCCCAAATGGTCAAAATAGTGAAGGAAATCTGGTAAAATCGTCAAAATCAAACCGGACGACGAACCGAACCGAACGTTCGTACCTTTACGTATAGTTTTTAGAGTTTTACCTTTTATGAGGCCAGGCGCTAAGTTACAAATATATAGCAGTAATGTCAAAAAGCCCTGTTTTGGGTCGGTCGGGTCGCGGGTTGCAACAAAACCCGATGTTTCTTGCACTTTTGGGCGAACCGACCAATGGCCAAGGCGAACCGATAACGCATTTGACTCTCCCCACCGTTCGTGTACACTGGAGGAATCGAGAGAAACAGCCCCTTTATACTGGAGGAATTGATGAGTCAATCTGTAACGGCTACCCTGAGCCGCTTGTTCGAAGTTCAAACTGCCAATGGGAAGATCAACAATCCCGACATGCTTCGTCGGTACTCGCCGACGATGGAAGTTCAAATCAATGTGGCTGCCGACGAAGGGCGGCGAGCCGAAGGGAGGAACAACACTTGGGAGAATGATCACGAGTCTTGGTGGCACATCCGTGTTCCGAAGAAGGCGATGACGGACAACCCCGAGTGGCATGACTATGAACTTGATTGGTCGCTGGCCGAGCACGCCGAAGGTATCGGCATGACTGGCTGGGATTGGGCAAACAAACGATCCAAGTGGGTTGGGTTTGACTTCGATGCCATCACCGGTCACTCGGAAGGTGTTGGTGTATCAGGAAGCGCACTTCAAGCCGTGCAAGAAGCCGCATGCAATATCCCGTGGGTGGAAGTCCGGTTGTCGACACGCGGGGCCGGCATCCACTTGTACGTGTACTTCTACAAAGACCCCACCGACCCTGGTGACCAAGGTATTCGAACCAACAACCACAACGAACACGCCGCTCTGGCGCGTTGCATCCTTACGTTGATGTCAAAGCAAACTGGATTCGACTTCTCGCAGGCCATCGATGTTTGCGGCGGGAACATGTGGGTTTGGCATCGCGGTGCCACCAAAGAGAACCATGGGCTCTCGCAAATCCAAGCCGCCACCGAGACTCTGATGGAGAAGGACCTCCCGTCCAATTGGCGAGACAACATTGAAGTGGTGACACGGAAGCGAACACGCGTACGCGTTCGTGGGATCGATGCCAAGGACGAAGAGCAATTCAGCATGTTGGCGAATAGCCGTTCGGCTGTGGCCCTTACTGATGCCCACAATGAAGTCATCGACGCCTTGACTGAGACTGGCTTCTCTACGCTGTGGCACCACGATTACCGTTTGGTCCAGACCCACACTCGTGCCTTCCAGAAGATCATGGAGGATTCCCCAGGGAAGTACGATGGATGCTTCAGTACCATCAGTGATGGGACGGACCCAGGGAAGCCTAACTGCTTTGCGTTTCCGCTCCCGGGTAAGGGCTTCCGCGTCTTTCGTTTTGGTCGTGGCGGGACTGAGTCGGACACTTGGGAACGTGGCGACAATGGGTGGTTGTCTGCGTACTTTGATCGCTTGCCCACATTTGAAACGGCGTCACGTGCAGCGGGTGGGGCCGAGATGGACAATGGTGGATTCCATTTTGATAGCCTTACCAGTGCAGTCGCGGCGGTCGATATGCTTGGTGCGGACCTCCTCGTTGACAAGGAACGCTTCGGGAATCGCGAGGCTGAGTTCAAGAACGCCAAGCAAGACGGTCGCCTTGTTGTTCGAATGAAAGCCTCCGAAGGCGAGACCAAACCGGGCAGTGGTTGGGTTCGAAAGCGTGGCTGGTGGGAGCATGTTGTCCGTAGTCCCGAGGAGGACGCTTCACTTCTTGAAGGGTTCGATCGATGGGACAGCGTGGTTCGTTGTACGAAGTCCATCGAGAACGAGAATGCTGGTTGGTACATCCTCGACAGTAGCGGGGATTGGGTCAGTCAACCGAAGACTGATGTCAAATCCTATCTCGCTCGTGCGGATTTCAAACTCAAACCAAAGGACGCCGAAGCGGTACTTGGCAGTTCAGTGAACTCCTCGTGGAAACTGGTGAACATGCCATTCCAACCGGAGTACCCAGGTGAGCGGCAATGGAACCTTCGAGCCGCCCAATGGAAACACGCTCCGGCGATCATCGAGGAGGGCGACCCACAACACCCAACTTGGGATCGCATCCTGGATCACCTCGGAGAGGATTTGAACATTCCACTTCGTGATGACCCATGGGCCATGAAGCACAACATCACGAGCGGGCGTCAGTATCTTCAGTTATGGATTGCATGCTTGCTCCGATTCCCATTCGACAAACTCCCATTCCTGTTTCTGTACGGAGACGAGAACTGCGGGAAGTCAACTCTGTGGCACGCCATCGATCGCCTTGTAACATCAGGGGTCATGGATGCAAAGTTCGCGTTTCGCGACTCGGACTTCAATGGGGAATTGGAGAACTGCATCCTGGCTGTGATTGAGGAAATCAACCCGCATGGTAAGGACGGCCAGTTGGCTCGTGCTCGAATGAAAGACTGGACTGTGAGTGACTGGTTGGGTATCCGCCGTATGCGTCGTGACGCCTACCGTGTGCGGAACACGCTTCACTTCATCCAACTTTCGAACGAACTTGATCACTGTTTGATGGGGCTTGGGGACACGCGTGGCATGATCATACATGTCCGGTCGTTGTCCGCCTCAGGATCGCCCGAGATACCCCATGCCGCTTTGATGCAACTTCTGGACGATGAGGCGCCGCACTTTATGCGGACCTTGTGTGATATGGAAATACCTGCACCCGAGAGTCGCCTTCGCATCGAGTGTATCCACACCGATTCCAAGCGGCGGTACATCGATTCACAATGCGATGAATTGGATCGCTTCCTTTACGAGCGGTGCCAGTACAAACCTCAAGGTCTTGTGGTGTGGTCCGACTTCTATGAGTTGTTCTTGTCCACCCTCCCGGAAGATGAGCGTTCGCGTTGGACACGCAAACGAGTCTCGGCGGGACTACCTGACAAGTATCCTTCGGGTAAGTATGGCGGTCAGAACAAGACGCACATCGGGAATATGGTCATCGACCAAGCCGAAGCCGTCTCCGAGATTGATCTTCGACGTAAACCTTTCACTGCTTACAAGTCACGACTTCGAACAGGAGAGCAGATTGATGACTGATCAAATAGCCATTGGCGATGTTAACAGCACTGCAAAAGGGTCAGGAGCCCGTAAGAGTAAAGGCAAGGTAGCCTTCAGCCTGGTCCCGCTTCACCTATTGGCCGGGACAGCCCGTGTGTTCATGTGCGGGAAGGTGAAGTATGCCGAATGGAATTGGGCCAAGGGGATGCCGTGGAGCGAATGTTTCTGCTGCACCATGCGTCACTTGCTCAAGTGGTTCTTCCTAGGCGAGGACAACGACCCTGAGACTCAAGAACACCACTTGGATCATGTGATGTGCAACATCCTCATGCTCCGCCACTACGTCACGAACTATACCGAGGGCGACGATCGGCCACCCGGTTGGACGATGTTTCATGAGTCTTTTGAAGACTTCATTGAACTCTTCGACGAGGAAGCCTTCAAAGAGCGGACGGGTTACGGGAAGGAGGACAACGAATGACAAAGTTCCATCCCGCATTCGTGCATCTTTCAGGGAACCTCTTGTGTGCGATTGACATTGAGACGACAGGGCGTGAACCTGGTTACCATGAAATAATTCAGATAGCCATTCAACCCTTGAATTCACAAGTCAAGCCGAATCACGACATCCCGCCTTTCTACCGTAACATTCGACCCGAGTGTGTCGATCGAATCGATCGGCATGCTACGGCGGTCCATGGGATTGACATTGATGACTTAATCGTGTCCTCCCCGTCCTCGTACCACGTTGAGGAGGCCCTGGGCCAGTGGTTCATCGACCTTGACCTTCCGATTGATTGCCGGATTGCCCCACTCGCCCATAACTGGGCATTCGAATCCGCCTTCTTGAAGATTTGGCTCGGTGTCGAACAATTCGATGTGTTCTTCAATAGCGTTGCGCGTGACACAATGCTTGACGCTATGTTTATCAATGATCAGCGGTACATGAGTGGTGCAAAGATTCCATTTCCAAATGTAAGTCTTTACCATGTTTGTCGGAAACTGAATGTGGTGAACTCCAACCCACACGACGCTCTTTGTGATTGTCTTGCGACAGCGGAGGTGTACCGTAAACTCTTGCTACAAGGTCCAGTATGAATTACCCACCATGCATTGTTCGAACACCCCTCTACGGAGAGGAGTGCTGCCTTCATCACAAGGCCGGACGTTTCAAACAACCCGTCACTCCGGAGATTTGTAACGCGTGCCCGTACAAGTCAGAGACCGAGTTGCAGGGACCCGATGTTCTCACGAAGTTGGCCAACCTTACAAAGGCGGCTGGTCAGGCAATCCTAAAGCCATCGTTTGCGAGCGAAGAAGAGCAAGCCCGCAGACAAGCCATCTGCGGGCAGTGTAAGTTTCAAGTGTCAAAGAACACCTGCACGGAGTGTGGGTGTAACCTCAAATACAAGACCAAGTTGCAGACTTGGAAGTGCGACCTTGGCTTTTGGGATGAAGGTGCTCCAGACCCACCCAAGGATTAGGGTGGCGGGCAATTAGGGTACCTTATCTTGTATTCCCACAAGACTCCATCACAACCGGCTGGCGGCGGCGGAATAACGTCGCAGCCGGAGAGGGCTGGGTCGAGGTAGAAACTACAAACACCATACCGTGCTGATTCCACCATGTAGGTCACTGACTCGAATGGCAATGGGATGCCATTAGGTGTGTATGACGAGGTTAGAGTGAAGTGGTCTGGGAACAGAAGTGAACAAGTACACCCACCGAAACATTTGTTCTCTTTACGAACTTGCCATCCACCCCGACACCGCCATGGGAATAGAAATGTTGACCCACACTCGTCGTCTTTATGCCAGGGCATCACGCCAACGGCTTCAAGGATGAGTGGCGCCATTGTTGTTGGTGCCGGGCCGTTGATAGTTGCATTCGAAGATAGATCATACTCAATAGCCACAAGTAGAGCCCAACCCGCTAAGGCCGCAGCATCAGCCGCCGCGCTCGCAGCATCGCGATCTGATCGCGCGTCCTCGATCTCGGTTTCCTTATCTGATATCTCGTCTTCTTTGTCGTCGACTTCTTGCTGCTTGTCATCGACTTCTTGCTGAGCCGCCGTGCATGCTGTACTCGGACCATCGGCACACGCTGCATCTCTCGCACTTTCCAAGGCTGCGAGTTCACTCTCTAGGGTTGCGAGTTCGCCCTCCAAAACATGGAGTTCCATGTTGAGGAAGCACATGTCAACAGCCGCGTTCTCGTAATTGTTCACCTCATCCCGGGTCAGGTCATAATAGAAACCAATCCCAGCCCAATCAGCAATGGTCTCCCCGCACCTCGGTTCACCAGGGTTGTACCCGCAGATGTACCAAGCCCATTCCTGTTCATGAAGTTCAGACCAAGGTTGGGGTTCAGTTTGGCAAGGGTCACATCCTTCGCATTCACACCATGCATTCTCAAGTTCTTCTTCGATGTTGTCGATGATCGACTTCTTCCAAAGGTCTGGAATCTCATCAAAATCAAAACAATCGCCTGGCATCTCATTCAGACGATCGTGTACTTCGCGAATGTGGCTCTTTGCCCAGCGGGTAGGGGCCTCGGGTAACTCTATTGGATCGAGCGGGTCGCACCCATCCTCTGGGTTCTCCAAGACATCATTGACGGCTTGCAACAGTTCGTCCCAACTGTTGGCGCCCGTCCTGCGATAAGGTTTACTTGTGTCGGCCATTACTCTCCCTCATTCCAGCGAGTTGATACTTCGCTGCCTAGAATCTTATGGACCTTGCAGACAGCACAGTCGGTGATGCCTGCACGGTGAACATAAACACCAAACTGCCGAAGTTGCTTTCGGCAGTTCTCAGTTAACTCGATATGAAACTCGGAGTCTCGGCCTCCAGCCACTCCGTTAAGCAACTCGTCGAGGGTTCGTTTCGTGATCTCTTCGACTATCGCGCCTTGGGTAATGTCTCGGACAGTGGATTCCACGTCCCAGTTACGCTCGCCGAGGGCCTGAACAATGTCATTTATGCCGAAGACCAGAAACGAACCAACGACGACCTGTTTGCGATCCTGTGTTGTCAACACTTGGTTTGGAATATCGGCTGTCTGTCGTGCAACCACCTGGACCTCCATATCCGTTACAAGCGGCCAGTAAACTGTAATCCCGGGTTCCACTGCTTTCGCTTGTGCGCCCATGACCCACTTGATCCCTCGGTGAGTTGCCCGTACAATCACCATTCTCGGAATGACCGACAGGATGGACTCAATTACTTGACCGAGTAAACCAAATAGTGCATCCACACGCGTCTCCCTATGCTATAATTGTAACATGACTACACTCAAAATGCAACTTCGTACGGACGCTCATCTGGGTTGTGTCGCGCAAGGGTTCCGGGTCTGGGATCAGCGGCCTCATTGGCACTTGCGTCAGATGATGGGTAACCTCCAAACAATGATCAGGATGGCATTCGAATGACACCTCTCTGGGATGATATGCGTTCTGAAATCAAACGGAATCTGATCCGCTTTGCGTACTCGCAACAGACATATTCCTTACAACCGGTTCTGACAGAATACCGGGTCATTATCGTCGTCCCGCTAATCAACGAAGAGATTGTCAATCATCTTTTAGGAATGCAGTCCCGGCTCCCCACTCCCCACCATCTTCATCGAACTTGAAGTCAAATACTTCATCGTTGGTGCCGTCCGACCACTCACCATCGACGTCGCCATACAACTTGTTCGAAGTGACTTTCTTGAAGAAGGTATCAAATGTGGTCACGTTACCTGGGTTATCGGAGTCCAGAACTTCGGTGACGCGAATGTCAATGTAGAATGGCATGGTGCCCTTATCTTCGATGGCCTGCGAGGTCAACTCAGGTGTGGGCGGCGGGGCCGATCCTTGAGTGAACCCACCCGTCTCAGCGATATCAGGCGCACCTGGATTCGAGTCACCTACATCAGATGGCTTGGGCGTCCCCTTATTGCTATTCTTTCGTCCACCCATATTGAACGGGTCCGATGTCCCGTTGTAAGTTACTGTGATACCTGGGTGAGGGCCTCGCCTGTCAAATGACCCGCCTGCATTACTGCCGACACCACCGCCTCCATCGTAGTGACTGGCTTCTTCGACTTTGCTTGGGAAGCGTATCGACTGGCTGACAGTGGCGGGGTATGATAGATTGTACTGTGACATCTCACCGGCTCGCACACCCGTCCAGATATCAAAATTGACAGTATTGGTATCCGAATCGTAGTCAGCCATCTCTACTATCCCTAGTGTAGAACTGTTGGCATGATAGTTCCCTGCAAAGTCAAGCGTCACACCATCAAACGTTTCAGCATTCAAAGCATCGAGTGACGCTTTGAACCTCAACATCTTCCACGTGTTACCACGGCGGATGAGCCAGTAGGTCATCACCTTGACTACCACTTGCAAGTTGTTGTAGGCATAGAAATCGACATCCAAATCGTGCTTACCATACTTCCTCACGTTGTATCTCATGTTACAGCGGTACGGCTCCTCTTGAGCCCCATGCTGTGTCCACGTGGCATTTATGCTTGTCACAAGGTCTTCTGTTTCCGTGAACCCCAACTCGACACTGTTGGTATCAACATTGCTTTGAGTGAAAGTATGTACACTATCAGGTTGGAGTGGTAGATACTTGAGTACGAACTCCCCGTTGCGAAGGAAGATCGCGCAGCGGGCTTGGAACGCCAACTCTTGGAGTGCCGTAAAGATGTTCTTACGCCCAGGGAAGACAAAGTGCATTGGGTAGTTTGAAAGACGTGCGCTTACGGTTCTAAATGACTCACGGTCAATAGCAAAGTCTGTGTATCGATTGATCATGTATTCCATGATCTCGACTGGGTTGGGACCAATGCTGGACCTGAACGTTACATAGATTGTGTCTTCCCACGGTTGTGGGTCTTGCTTGGACAAGGCGTCGCGCACCTCGATTATCGTTGCACTTACACTGCCGAAACTCTGACGCGTGACATCATACAACTCGTCCGGTACATCCAGAAGCAGTTTCTGGCCACCTTCGATTGTTGTGAATGCCGCTACCTTGACCACACTCCCCGGCGTGATACTGGCGATGTAACGCAAGGGCTCGGCTGAGTGGATCGAGACCGTGGCCCCTGCCTGGGCGAAGAATGGGCCTGCTTGGTCACCGTTGATGTTTCCTGTGAAGACAACAAACCCACTCCCATCAGCCTGGGTGACCCCGTACCTCTCGGCGGAGGGGTACTGTTTGGGGCCATCCGGGAAGAAGTTCTCTTTCTCTGGATGTACGGCACTGTTAATTGAGAAGACATCGCCAGTGAAACTACCCGTCAGCAAAGCACCATTGATATCTAAGGTCAACTGCCCTTCCGGGAATTGGTCACCACCGATGATCCGGATAGATGTTTTCTCTGTCGCCAGTTGTTCTTGATAGGTAGCCGAGAGTTCATCCCGTTGCTGGAGGTACTGAATCTGTTGTTGGATGAATTGCTGTTGTTTCTGTTGGGCCTGGGACGCCGCTTGTTCCGCTCCGATGAATGATAGGTAACCAGCCGCAAAGGCCCAGAAGAGTTGAAGATCAACTAAGTAACTGTAGATTGCTGTGATGGCATCGATGCGGTGTGGGATGGTGAAGTCCGCCAGTCCGAATGCTTCGGCTGTTGACCCATGGTGTTTGTGGTCAATTTGAAGGGCTTTTGTGTGAACAGTGGTCCCGAAACACTCCGGCCATGGTTTCCCAATTAAATCATCAAGCCCACTCTCTGGAAAGTCGCCTTCTTCCAATGAGAACCCAACCTCACGGTCTTCAAGTTGAGAAACTGCGCTGAATGAAACTGTTCGGTCACTTTCACGCCAGGAGATCGGGGAGTTGATCTTCCCACGAAAGATAGTGAACTTGTCATCCCAGTCCATTTCGGCGAACCACTGGTACACAATGACGTCACGTGTGTGGATGTCGTTGTTATCAATGATAGCCTTGATTGCACCATCCTCATCATCCAAGACAAGGGTCATCCCATCATTGCTCTCATTGAGCGAGATCGCTAGAATCGAATCCAGTTCTCCTAACTCAATGATGGCAGGTTGAACCTCCGGATGGTCCGCAATCTCGCGGTCCCCGTAGAGTTTGTAAATCCCGTTTGCGGTCCATTGGATACCAACAATAAGAATTGGCTCCACGCCTCGCTTCTGTGCGAGTTTGTTCAGTGCAACACTAGAAATTGATCTGGCCATTTATGTCTCCCCACAGCACGTTGTGTTAACGGCATTGTCATCAATATACTGTTGAGTTCCAGCGCTGAAGTCACCCAATTGATCGTTGCCACACCATTTTGGATATTGGATGCACAAGTCTTTGAAACATTCTTCTGTGCTGTACCAATTCCTATCGGAACGAGCCGCCCATTTCTGAATGAGGTACTTCTCTACGGCTTCGATCTGCGATTGGCTCAATACGTAATCGTAAACGATGAACTGCCCAAAGTGGCCGATCATCACCCCTGTTGGCACTGGTGTTGTAACCCGAGTGAAATACTTCTCGTCACCAGGTGATAAACCAATGTTTCGTATGACTTGAGGTTGACCCCATCGGAACATCCCAGTTACGGGTGGGTTGTTGGGAATTGTCCGCCCGATTTGCTCGAACCCATTCAATCTCCACCGCATGTTGGTATCGGTGTTGCGTTGGAGCATATGGACATAAGGACGCCCACGCGTGAGCGAGGAGGGTGCTGTATCTTTGTTGCTACCTTGCCCCAGGACGGGGTGAAAGAGGTCAGGGATGACATCTGGTGACGTTGACCAAGTCGCGGGATGGAAGATGTTTGAACCACCACCAACATCGAATGATTCCATTACCACCTCATCCTTCGCCAAGTTCCATAGGTTCCACAGATTGCTGTCTTGGAGCCATTGATCAGGACTGCCAGGTGGGCCACCTACACTGTGGGAGTGGGCGAAGAATACCGTTCCACGTCGATTCGGGAAGAAGCACACATCAGACGCGGACCTCATTGACATGGCGGCTCGGAACACATCTCCATTGACGGGACCCGTCCAAAGACTACCTGGCCCACAGAATTGATTTCTGAAATACTGAGGTGCCATGTCGGCTGTTGGGTCAATGAAATCTGCGGACGGACGCGGGATGAGCGTGATGCTGGATGTCCCGTCATTGGGTATCGAGGTCATAACGTCACCACTCGAAAGCCCAGCGATTGAGGCAGCATCCCAATTGTGAAGTGCGTTTGCAACAGGGAGCCCCATGTCGTTGAATTGACTCTGCGTAATTGTCAACTCGGACCCCGCTGCCAGTTCGATCGTTCGTGGCTGGTTGGCTTGGTCTAGTGTAAAACATTCACTGGCTGTTGAAGTGTTGGCATTGGTTACAGGTATGCCCTCGAACTCAATGGTCACTTCCCAGTGCTCACCATTCAAGTTCTGACGCCCGGGTGCCGCGCGACCTAATGAGGTGATTTCGAGTGGATTGTTCATGATGTAGCCCGCGTACCTCCGCCCATCATGATCCTCAGCAAGAATCTTTGATGCATGATACGAATGGGCAAACTCACGCAACTCGACGGCTTTGTTTCGAGTCAACACAAAAGACCAAGCCATCTTGCGACGTCCGGCTCGCTTAATGTAGGTCCGTACTGTCCCATCAATTGATCGCTTGATGTTTTGACTCTGAACCACACCTTCACTGTTTCCAAAGGTCGGATTCGGAAGAACCGAGGTCGTTTGAATACTTGGGTATGGTGCTTGTAATGTGAATGACATTAGACTGGGTCTTTCTCCAATTCAAACTCCAATGTTGCTGACCATTTCCCACGTCCGTCGTGAATTATAGCCTCATCGGGGTTCAGTATTGTCCCTCGCCACGTGCGACCTTCTTGGTCTTGCACACCAACCTCTAAGCCCAGATGGTCCTCCATAAAGCGGAGCAACTTCCTCGCAGCCGGCTCATCCAAAGCCGAGAACTGGGCAGTCATTTTGTAGTATTGCGGCCAAACGGGGTCGCGGTGGATAAGCAGCGTACCACCGCGAGTCTCCCGGTTGACTCTAGTCGTTTGGACACCCTCCCGATTCCCGAAGTCCGGGGCGCGGAGCACAACCGAGTCCAACGGTGACCCACCACCCAAAGACCCGAAGGCCGGAACGACCAACTTGAATCGGACAGTTGTTGGATCATAGGATTGGGCCGGAAGTGTACCGCTTGGCGCGGTGGGTGCGTTCGGATCAGATGACTCCCCAACAAAAGGTGTGTAGTCACACTCGGTTGTGGGTTTGATGAGTGTGTACGTGACGGACTGCGAGATATCGATTTCAGATAGGGCGGGGTTCCCACGCACCACCTTGACAATCGCAATCTGTCCATCCTCGGCTCCAGTATCTGGATTGTCACCAAAGAGCCCATCACTGAGTGCCACCTTCCCGTTGGTGACCGTAACCGAGTGGCCAAGATTCAGTTGACTGGATGCCGACTGGGTTGTGGCGATTACAGCCTCACTTGTCAAAGACAAGGTACTGGTTGCCGCATGGGAGGTGGCTGTTGATTTGACAAGAACAGCGCTGGCGGAGTGTCCAAGATTGATCACGTTCTCCGCGTCACGAAGAGCACTAGAGCGGACAACCGTGGCTTCTTGGCTGATCTCCCAGGTCGTTGTGTCAACTGTACCTGTGACTGGGTTGAATACACTCTCCGAACCAGTCAACTCCGATGTCGCACTCACACGCCAGGGGACAATGGCAGAGATATCTTGACTCAGGCTAAGAGTTGATGCTGCTTGTACCCATCGAATGTTCGCCTTAGCCTCTTGAGACATGCTCAAGGTATTGCCGGCTTGACGGGTGGTTGGGATAGAACTGGCCCGTTGTGTCAGGTTCAGAGAGTTCTCAGCATTCAGATCGACCGCACCCTTCAAGGCTTCCTGGGTCAGGGTGATGGTTGAACGGGCGATCTTGACATAATCATAGGTCGCCGTTTGTGTGAATGCGATATTGGATGTGACGTCACGTTTCTTCACACTGTTGTCAGCATCATCAGCAAAGACCAGTGTGTTTTCTGCAAAGTAGTGCAGTTTACCGCTCTTCGC
>Ga0180438_10005289_pt1 | contig 18037 bp, 24 predicted proteins | sample SS_ome_12_FD_132455 | JGI IMG/M metagenome (GOLD analysis project Ga0180438, IMG submission 132455) | Hypersaline lake sediment archaeal communities from the Salton Sea, California, USA - SS_3_D_2 metaG | ecosystem: Environmental > Aquatic > Non-marine Saline and Alkaline > Hypersaline >...
CAATGATGGATCTAACAAAGCAGATTATTGAAGGTCTAAGGCAGGACTTGACCACCAGACGCAAGAAGATTGAGGTACTTAGGTCGAATGGCACCGTTACAATACAGGGCATAGTTGGCAGCTTCTATGAAAAACAGATCGCCCAAGAGATTGCATTACGGGTCATTCGGAGCCACGAAAACGAAAACGGCAATGGCAATGGAAACGGAAATGGAAACGGCCATATCAATCTAAGGGTCCACATTGATGTTCAATACAACAAAGGGAAGTTTACAAATGGCCGAAGTTAGACTATAAGAGGGGCAGAAAGGAGCCCCCGAATGTCTGATATTCTGTTTCCCCCACGTCCGAAGGGCAAGATCAACCCTAAACGATTGCCGAAATACGAAAAGTCTGGGAAGTGGATTTGCCAAAGAAAATTCAACGGGACGCATGTCGTCCTGCATATCACCCCCGAGAGGGAGGTGAGCATTCTTACAAGGCATGGGACTCCACCCAAGCTCTTCTCCCTGTCTCAGGGCCACATCGATCAAATCCTGGATCTCAATTTTGAAGATGGCCAGGAATATTGGCTGGCTGGGGAGCTTTTGGACCACAAGACGACCGATCCGAACTACAAGCAGAAGATCGTTTTGTTCGACGTGCTGCAAGCTGGGCGGTATTTGATGGGTCGCCCCGACCAAATGGGCCGGTTGGAACTTCTTGAGCAAATTTGCCAACCCGACCTAAACCAGCTAGAACCCACCAATGGCATCGCCCTCCAGATTTCTCCAAACGTCTGGATGGCCGAACACTGGGACAGTGATTTCACTGCTCGCTTTAAGGATTTCCTGGATTTGGACGAAATTGAAGGGATTGTCCTTCGGAAAAAGAAAAGTGCCATTGACAATTTCGGAGCGGAGGAGTATGACGTAGATTGGATGTTAAGGTGCCGCAAACCTCATGGTGGCGGCAACTACAATTTCTAATCTCCGTTCCTAGAAACCATAAGGAGGGAATATGGTTTCTCAACCGTCCGAGATGGTCGAGTTGTTTGGTGAGGACACCGTTCAGCATCTCGACAGCAATCTCTATCGCGTCCGACTCTCAGCCATCCGGCTTGCGAATGCCGGGCTTCTAGCTGAGGACGGAAAGGTCGTCTACGGTAACCCACGATGGACGAAAGGCCCCAAAGGTAAATTGGTGGCCCGAGGCATTAAGGGCGAAACAGGCGAAATACAAAAATCCGAAACCAAGAAGATGGAGGAACTGCGAGCGTCAATTCAAGAAGAGGGACTTGAAAATCCTCTCCGTGTCCGACCCGTTCAAATCGATGACAAATGGGTCTTCGAAGTTATCAACGGAGAAAGAAGGTTCAGGTCCCTGGCTGATCTCTGCAAAAGAGATGTCATCGCTATCGACCCCTTCACGCGGGAAGAAAGGCCCGCAAGTGAAATCTATGAGTGGGTCCACTGTCGCATCAATGAGATGGATGATGAAACCGCCCTGCAATTGTCTCTTCGGCCCAACGATACGGGCGAAGCAATCGGGGACGTTGCCTCTGTCGAAGTTGTGCGTACTCTCCGAGCTTGCAGTAAGTCGGACGAAGAAATTCTCTACCTCACCGGAAAGTCGGTGACGTGGCTTAAAGAAACCGACTCGCTTCTCTCCTTAGACGACCAAACCTTCCAGGCCCTCCAAGACGAGGAGATCAATCGGAAGGTCGCTCTGTCCCTGGCCAAGGTCGAAGACATCGAAGTCAGACAGCAGAGGTTGGAAGGAGTGAAGCAGCGAGCATTAGAGAGATGGATCGCAGCCAAACAAAAACTGGCCGAATCCATTGACGAGGACCAAGTAGCCCGCGAAATCGCTGAAGCCGAAATGGTGGTGGCGGAATTCGACGAGGACGAAGAAGGTGTTCAAGAGGCTCAAGAGGAACTAGAATCCTTGGAAGAGTCCCTGGATAAAAAACAGGAGGAACTTGAAGACCTTGAAGAAGAAGGACCGAAAGGCAAAGGCCCCGACCTTCAAGAAACCAGTGATGATTTTAAGCCGCTGACGCAGTCGAAAATTCAAAAACGGCTGTACGAACCCGTGATGGAAATCATCGAGTGCGAAGACGATGATGAAGATCACGAACACCTCAGCATTCAACTTGAAATTGACATTGATGATGCAAGGTTGACTCAGACTATTCTGGAACTCATCATGGGGAAACTTGATGCGAGCGACACAGACGCGATCAAGAATATCCTGCAAAAGCACTTTGAGGCTAAAATGATGAAATAGCGAGAGGGGTTGCACCAGGGCCGCTCCCGGCTTTGCCGGGAGCGGCCTCTACAAACACTCTAAGGTAGGTGTACCTTTGCCCGCCCGGTTGGCTCGTAGCCAACCGGGCTTTTTCATTCTAATAGGCTTACATATTTTAGAATGATAAGACTGTGTCCCTACTGCGGTCGAAAACTTACACCTCCGTTAGAATGCGGAGTCGCAACATGCGACAACTGTGATCGTGTGTTCAATTCTTCTAGTCTCCATCGGGTTCTTTCTATGGCCTGGATGGTTCGCCGCTGGCACATCGATGATCCCTACGTGTTAAAATTCAAATTCGGCTTCCCCGACGATGAGATTGAACTAGTTTATCGGTATGTGGTCGAAGAGGGGTATTGTCACGATGAATTTCTGAGGGTTCTTGATAAAATTGACCTTGATATTTCCATCTAGGATTATTATGCTAGCAGCATGATGAAAGGCAAACTGGAAATTCTTGTTGGCCCCATTGCTTCTGGAAAAAGCACATACTGCGAGCAGAAAGCCAAGGATGGGGCCATCATCGTCAACGATGATGCGATAGTGACCGCCCTTCATGGCGGCAACTACACTCTTTATTCTGAAGACCTAAAGCCCCTCTACAAGCTTGCAGAGAACGTAGTGGTTCATGGGGCTTTAACGATGGGTAAACTGGTCATAATAGATCGACCGAATCATAGGGCTTCCATGCGTCGTCGGTACATCGGATTGGCCAAGAGCCTAGATCTTCCTGTGACGATTGTCATGTTCAAGCGTGAGAGCCCGTTGGTCCATGCCAAACGGCGATTCTTTTCAAACCATCGGAATCTGTCTCTCCAACATTGGGAGAAGACGTGTAAGATTCACGAAACTCTTTATGAGCCTCCTGATGCTGACCGGGAGGGCTTCGATGAAATTGTGGAGGTGGGTGATGTCCGGTCGATGGGATGAGCCGAAACCAGGGACACCGCAGCATTTTGGTGAATGGCTGCTAGATTATCAGTATGGAGCCCTTGAGTTTGTTCAAGAAAGGGGGCTTGAAGCGGAATACAAGAAGTGGTTTGCTGAAATTCGGAAACAAGGCAAAGGCTTCACCCAAAGACGGCGTCGGCAAGTTTTGGAGGAAGAAGGATGAAAGACCTTAGAATATTCGGCATGGAAGGTTCTAAGTGTTACGCGAGCAAGGTGGCTCGTTTGTTGGGGCTGCGTTTAACTCCCACAGTTGAAAAGACGTTTGCTGACGGCGAACCGTATATCAAAAGCGATGTCGGCCCAGCGGGCAATGTAAGGGACTGCGATTGCTACATTGTATGTTCCCTGTTCAGCGATTCCAAGGAATCGGTAAACGATAAGTTCGTAAAACTTCTGTTCTTCATCGGTTCTTTGAGGGACGCTTCGGCCCGTAGGGTTACAGTTGTCTCTCCCTACTTGGCCTACCAGCGGCAGGATAGAAAAACCGAATCCCGTGCGGGTATTCACACGAAGTATTGTTCCGACTTGATCGAGGCGGTTGCCAAACACATGAAGGTGCGGATGATTACGATGGATGTTCACAATCTATCAGCCTTTCAAAACTCGGCCCCGTTTTCTGTCGATCACTTAGAAGCCACGAACCTGTTTGCTGACTTTCTATGCGGAGGCACTGATAGAAAACATGGCCACGTTATTGAAGACCATATTCCCGATCCTCTGGCCGTAGGCGACGGTAATTTGGTAGTGCTTTCGCCCGATGCGGGCGGTTTGAATAGAGCCAAGGTGTTCAGGGCGGCTCTTGAAAAGCGGCTGGATCTTAGAAACCAGATCGAGGCCATGGCCTTAGATAAAGAGCGAAATGAAAATGGAGTCCAGGGTGGGCATATAAGTGGTAATGTTGATGGCAAAAAGATCATCATCTTCGATGACGTGATTGCCAGTGGGGGAACTATCCAGTTGTGTACCCAAACAGTTGAAAAGCTGGGAGGTGAGGTCTATGCGGTCTGTGTTACCCACTTCCTGCCGACCGAAGCTACAATGGAAAGACTGGCTTCCCTGAAGAGGATTATAGTTGCGGATACCGTCCCGGTCGCTGATATCTCAGCCTGGGAGGGCAGAATGTTTGTGGTCAAGACTACAGAAATGTTCGCAGAGGCGGTTCGATCTACCTACTATGCGGGGTCCATAAGCGATTTGCTTGATGCTTAGACCGCAACTTTGCGATCTACCAATTCCTCGCGTAAAACTACCACATCTTTTTCTGCCTCGACTCCGATTCTTACCTTGTTAGGACCATCAATCCGCACAACGGTGAGTTTGATGTCCTCCATACCGGGGATCTGCAAGACGATTGTTTCGTCTTTCTTGCGGCTTAGAACTAGCATGTTAGAGGGGCTCCTTTCTCTTGTGCTACGAAAATAACAGAGTTTATGCCAAGTTTTTTTTAAATGTCGATGACTTTTCACGTATAATCGAATAGAACAATCCCAGTAGGTGCTACCCTGAAGGCTGGACTCCCTTAGGTGCATCAGACAACTTTGCTGGAGTCACACAAGGAGTTATTCATGACCGGTACGCTTTCTGTGGAAGACTTGAGGAAGGAATTGGCTTTTCACGAAGAAATGGTCGGCATCTTGACAAAGACGATCACCGACACCGAACAGGCTCAACAAAAATACAAATCCAACGGAGCAGAGCCTAGCAAGTCAAAAAGCACGGACAAACCCTCGATTCCCGCCAGCAGCCGCCCTACCGGCAGCCGTCGAGGAAAACGACGAAAGGGTGTGAACATGAGCGAAGAGATTCGCAAGGTTTACACCGACCATCCCAAGTTCACCAACAAGGAAGTGATCGCGGAACTTGAAAGCCGGGGCATCAAAGGTGTGAGTGATGCTCTAGTGAGCGGTGTTAAAAAGAGATTCTTCAAAAAGGGCTCTCCCAAGAAGGCCGCTTCGGAATCTAAGCAGCCCGCGAAGGCCACCAATCAGGCCAAGCCCAAAAAGAAGGCCGAAAAGAAGGCCGAAAAGAAGGCCGAAAAGAAGGCCCAAAATCCGAAGGCAAAAAAGCCTAAGGACTTAAAGCCTCTCATCAAACGAATTTTGGGCCGGAAGAAGAACCTGCCTGACGGTTTGAAACTCGCGGACCTCACCGCTGAGATCATCAAAGCGGGCTATGTGACGAAGGCGAAGAAGGGCAACAAAGCCCTCCCGCAGATCGTCTACCAAACGCTCCGCAGCATGGTCACCCAGGAGAAGATCGTCGTTCACGACAAGTCCACCCACCTCTATCGCCTGAATGAGGCTGCCTAACGGTTAGATTTCCGTTAGATCAATGATAGCATGACCCCCTCTGCCGCAACGCGGCAGAGGGGGTCTTTTTGTAGTTGTTCTTTACAGCCTCCCGAATGTGGGCTATAATCGGTAGGAATACCACTGTCTCTTGAGGAAAGGTTAGAGAATGCCGTCTGTTCTATACCAATGCCCTGTGACCATGCAAAAGGGCTGTTACCAACTGGAAGATGCGTGGGAAGACTTTTACGAATGGGCCGAGGCTTATTTCGGGCCGTTCCATCTCTTCCAAGAACAAGACATTCTCCCCCTTCCGAGCTATGGGACTTGGAAGAAAGCTGGTGAACCTCATAGCCATGTGGACTTTATGAAGTGGCTGAAGGGCTATAAGCCCAAAATAGCGGCCAGGGTTGCCAAGATGCCCAAGGTTCCCAAGGCTGCCTCCGTGGCAACTGCGACCGAAGAAGAGGTTGCTATCGAATTCCAGACTGATGCTGGATACCCCAGGAAGAAGAAGCCGGAAACTCAGCGACAGAAGATGCTGAAGGAGGTGTCGAAGAAGGAAAAGCGAAGTGCTGCCGCGAAGAAGGCTTGGGAAACCCGCAGGAAGAAGGAAAAGGAAGAGAAAGAAAAGCGAAGTGCTGCCGCGAAGAAGGCTTGGGTAACCCGTAAAAAGAAGGCCAGCTAATGTCCAGACTTTTTCCATATTTGCCCAATCAAAGTCTGTCCGCACTGCAAGACGAGGTGTCGTCTGCTGCCACAAGTCCAGCGAAAAAGGACATCCTTTTGGTGGTACATAATCAACTGGACTATGTAACGGCATGCGTCGAGTCGATTCAACAGCACACCAAGAACTATAATCTTTTCATTTACGACAATGGTTCAGATGCAAGCACAAGGAGTTATCTGAAGGGCTTAGGCGACGAGGTTACGTTGTGCCGAGATGAAGTGAACAGAGGGTTCATCTATCCGAACAACTTTTTGGTTCAACACGGCGATGCTCCATACATCATCCTCATCAATTCTGACGTAATCGTTTTCGATGGTTGGGATTTGGTGTTGACTGGTTTCCTGGAGCAAAATCCAGATGTCGCCCAGGTTGGATTCTTGGGAGGCTTCCTTGATTCTAGGGCACAAGGCGTCAGGGCCGGATACGGGGACGGTGTAGACTACATCTGCGGTTGGTGCTTTTGCATCCCGCGAAGCGTATATGACGAACACGGGCTTTTTGATGAGGAAAATTTGGAGTTTGCCTATGGTGAAGATAGTGATTTTTCGATGAGGCTACGGGAAGCCGGTCGAAGAATTTACGCTTTACAAGTTCCTTTAGCACATCACTTCGGGAACAAAACTGTAAAAGAAGTGATGCAAGAAACGAACATCACGCCTTACTTGACGAAGAATCATGAATATTTGCAGAGGCGGTGGCAAAAATTCTTGCCGTCTGGCTAAGTTAGAGGAGAGATATGACTACACCACCTAAGAAAACCAGAAAGCGACCAACCACATGTGATTTCTGTGGCAATCACACCAAGGACTGCGGTCCTTTGGTGGAGGGAGGGCCGAAGGGATCAACAAAGAGGATGTATATTTGTGGTCGGTGCATCAGGTTGGCTTTGGACATCTACGAGAACAGAGCTAAGGAAAAAGGCAAAGCTTCTCTTGTGGTTCCAAAGCCGAAAGAAATTGTCGCTGAACTTGACAAGTATGTTTACGGTCAAAGTGAAGCGAAGCGTCAGTTGGCGGTAGCGTGTTATGCTCACTATCTCCGACTGACCGATGAAAAAATCTTCGATGAAAACGATCCGCTGGCTGATGTTGAAATTGAAAAGTCGAACATCCTTTTGCTGGGGCCGACTGGTTGTGGCAAAACCCTTTTGGCTCAAACGCTGGCCCAAATTGTTGATGTTCCTTTTGCAATCGGTGATGCCACCACGGTAACCGAAGCTGGATACGTTGGCGAAGACGTTGAGAACATGCTCTTGAAACTTCTCCATGCTGCCGACCTCGACGTGAGCAAGGCAGAGCAGGGGATTCTCTACATGGACGAAATCGATAAGATTGGCAAAACCAGTCAGAATGTATCGATCACCAGAGATGTTTCAGGAGAGGGCGTTCAGCAAGCATTGCTCAAGATGCTGGAGGGAACCCAGTGCAATGTGCCGCCCTTGGGAGGTAGGAAACATCCCGAACAGGCTTTCATCGAAATCGACACCAAACATATCCTGTTCATTTGTGGCGGAACTTTCGTCCAATTGGACGATATCGTCGCCCAACGATTGGGCCAGAAGCAGATCGGGTTCACCAACGAAGGAATGGATGAAAAAACTTGCGATCACTACTTGCAACAGGTTACGTCAGATGACATAATCCAGTTCGGGCTTATTCCCGAATTGGTGGGAAGACTCCCTGTTGTTACCAGCGTGAACGAACTTACCGAAGAGGATTTGTGTCACGTCCTCACGGAACCGAAGAATGCTCTGCTGAAACAGCAGATGAAGATTTGCAAGGGTCAGGGAGTGGATTTTAGCTACACGGATGAGGCCATTGCCGAAATCGCGGCAAAGGCTGCCAAGCAGGACACGGGAGCCCGTGCCCTGCGTTCCGTTGTGGATAAACTCATGCTCGAAATCATACGAATTACCCGATATGGATGGAGGTGCGTTCAAGCTGACTGGACCGATGGTTCGCGGCGAAGAACCGCTTTTCCCTAACAAAGACAAGGAGGCTGCTTGAATTTCGTCACTCATTTGAGAGTCGTAGGGGATGTCCATGGCCATTTTCAATTTTATGAGAAAACAGTCAAGGACATCCCTTGTTCTATTCAAATTGGGGACATGGGGCTAGACTATGCTGGGTTCCCAAAGTTAGATCCAAGTCGTCACGTTTTCATCGGGGGAAATCACGAAGACTATACGCTGAAGGAGCGGCCCGATATCGCTCTGGATGATCCTGCAATTCTCCAACCGGGCAGCAAACTCACTGTTGTTCGACCCACCGAGAACTTTTATATTCCCGAAGACGAGAAGTATAAAATCTATCTCAAAGAATACGTCCCAGATTTTGAGGAGCCCACCGTCTGTGAATTTACCAACATGCCAGAAAACTGCTTGGGGAACTTTGGAGCATGGCAGATCCCAGACACCAACGAAAGCATGTTTTATGTGAGGGGTGCTTGGAGTATCGATGGTCCATCCAGGCGAAAGAATGATTGGGGCTGGCATGTTCGAGAACAATTATCACCGAAGGAATGTGAAGCAGCACTAAAATGCTATGAGGAGACAAAACCGAACTTTGTGATTACTCATGCCGCCCCGATGTCCGTCATGAGTAATTTGCGTCTTTACTTGAGTGATGGAAGGTCGATAGCTTCGGCAACAAATCGACTTCTTCAATTCATGTTCGAGGCACATCAACCCAAGGTTTGGGTTTTCGGTCATTTCCATCAACATTGGCAAGGAGAAATAGGAGGAACCAAGTTCGTCTGTTTGGATGCCTTTCCAAACTATGAGTACGGTTGGACACTTGACTTCGATGAGAGGCTGTCGGCCATTGGATTTGATCTCCATGAACCCTGGAACAATCCTGGGCCGACATCTCTACCCACACACCTTTAAAGGATTGAAGAAATGCCCTTTCCCTTACCGGAATTGGAAGACATTCCGCCGAAAGCTATGGCAGCGATTGTCGCCGGGATTGAAGACGATCATCCCGTTTGCAACTTAGAGCCCCTCGGAATCAGCCAGCGAACAATCAACATCTTAGAAGGGGCTGGAATCTTCATGCTAGAAGATCTAATGCACACGACCAAAGCAAAACTATCTAGTCTGGAAAATCTAGGTCCCAAAGGTTTACAGCAAATCTTCAAGGCTCTTGCCAAATACGATGAATTCAAAGAAGAATTCTAAAGATTTGCTTTACAAACTTCGATAGTAGACTATAATGGGTGAGCAAAATGCCCCTCTTAAATGAAGAACAACTTCGTGCTTTGAAAACGACACCTCCCCAAGAGTGTCACGAATGCGGCAGAGAAATCTGGAAAAACTACTGCCGTCAGTGCGACGTGTTTTTTTGGGTGGGGCATTCCACCTTCTGTTCCAGAGCCATTCCAAACGGGATGGACGACCATTGCGATCATAGAACGTACTAGGAGAAGAAATGGGAACCAAACTAGCTCGTAAGGCTTGGCCCAAAGGTCATAGTGCCGACGATTTTCAGTGTTTTGGCCCTCCCGCGATTGCGGACGGTGAATTCTCGGGCACGAAGATTGCCGACATGGGTTGCTTCATGCAAGAGGACGTGGATAGCAACAAGTATTACCACGCTGCCGTTGTCCAATCCAAGAAAAACAAAGGCTGGTTCGTCTACGTTGAGTATGGTCGGGTTGGTGCCGCGAACCCGCAATACCAATTCATTCAGTGTTCGTCCGAGGCCGACGCAGAAGCCGAATACCAAAAGATCCTCAAGAGTAAAAACACGGGTCGTGGTGTTTGGGAGAGCCACAAAGCTTTGGGCAAACGTCTAGTGCCGAAGATTGACAGCAAAGGCAAGCCCAAAGATTTGTACATTGTTCGCCCCCAGTCCACTCGCAGTACGGGACTTCCCGATGCGAAGACTATCACTACCGATGATGGTTTGGACAAGAAGAAGGCCGCGAAGACCAATGGCAAAAATGGCAAGAAGGGTGCGAAGAAGAAGGCCCCGCAGAAGGATTGGGCCGACCGGGAGTCGATGGCTTTGATGCGTGACCTTCAAATGGGAACGGTCAAGTACACCAAGGCTAGCATGGCCGATGCTGCACTTCCAACTCAAACCGCGATCAATAATGCCCGTGCCATTTGCACCGAAGCTATGAAGCGGGTCAGCAAGATCGGGGATGACATTGACGATCAAGTCAATGACAAAGAATTGAAACAACTGACTCGGGACATGTACGGCTTGATCCCGAAGAAGAAGAATCGCGGAGCCGCCCCTGAAAGCTGGATTTTAAGTCAAGACAACATTCAGCTTTGGACCCAAGACCTGGACGCCTTTGAGTCGGCCTTGTATTCTGCCGATTTGGGCGACCTGGAAGTCAACAACCCGTTTGCTGGTATGGGCATCAAGTTGTCCCACGTTTCGGCATCGAGAGAAAGTTGGCTTCATGATTGGGCTCCCGGTGCGACCAAGAATGTGCATGGTTGGATCAGCGGAAAGATGAACGTCAAGCACATTTGGGAAGTCACAAGGAACAACGAACAAGCCCGATTCAAGCGGGCTCAGGAGCGAATCGCCAAAGGGCGATGGACTAGTTCTGACAAGCCCCTGCATCAGCCCAGAAGCCGAAAGGATCTGACAAGAGAAGAAGCCAAGTTGTACGCGAAAAGCGGTACTTGGATGCTCTTCCATGGAAGTCGTTCGGTTAACATCTCGGGCATCTTGCGGGAAGGGTTCCGGCTTCCGAAACAACTTGTTGGTGTCCATATCACGGGTGCCATGTTCGGTCCCGGCCACTACACCGCAGACGACTGGAAAAAGTCTGCCGGTTATTGTAGCTTGAGTCGCTCGATTTATGCCGGTGGAAGTGGTGGTATTCGTGGACGACATGCGTTCATGCTTGTCTGCGATGTCGCTCTGGGCAAACCGCATATCGCCTCGGGTTGTTATGGTTATACCAAAGCTCCGCAAGGCTGCCATAGTGTGGCTGCCATCGGAAGAAAGTCGGGCGTGATGAACAACGAATTCATCACTTACGACGTGGACCAAACGAAGATCCGATATTTGATCGAATTTTCGATGCCCAACAGATAATTCAACTTTACAAATCCAAGATCTAGACTATAATCGTCTAGCCAAATAGGAGAAGAAACCATGTGTAGTGCTGATACCGCAACCCTGATTGCCGAAGTCGTTGACCAAAAGGTGGACAACGACGACATGTTCACGGCCTTTGATGTGAGCCTTGAGGTCAAAGCGTTGGCCAAGAAGGAAGGGCTTCCGGTCGAACGGCACCGTCATATGCGACGGGAAATCCACAACTGCATGTCGCGACACGTCAACGGTGGAACCTATGAGTCTACCACCTGGGACGTGGGGGCTCCGAATCCGGCGATCCTTTATTTCCCCACGGGCGGCGATCCCAATGAGTACAAGCCGCAAGAGCGGGATAAAAAAAGCCAAAGTAACGGCCACAAGCCCGCTCAAGACGGGTTGTTCGACGCTAGCGATGATGGCGACGACGGCGATTCTGGGGTTGACCTGAAGGGTCGAAAACCGGATGCTAGGGGCACCCTGGCCATTCCGAATAGCTTTATTCGGGATGCGGGCTACAAGCATGGCGACCGCCTTTATGTCGCCACTGACGATGACAATGGCGAACCGGTCTTGGTCGTTTCTGACGACAAGGCAGGAGCCTTGGTTTCTTACGTTGTGGATCATGGCGACAACGTTCGCATCACCGACAGCGTTCTTACGAAGGGCGGAATTGCTTGCAGTTCAGGCTACAAGTTTGACCGCAAGGACAACAAAGTTTTGGTTCTGTCAACCAAGTAAAAGGATTTTTCACTCATGGCGACGAAGAAAGACAAAAAGAATCGACCCGCTGACAAGCCCGCTAGCGACAAGGTCAAAAAGGCTGTTCCTCTGGCAAGGCCCGTCAGGAACCAACAGGTTCCCGACGACAACGCTCTCATGCTGCAAAACCAGCAGTTGAGCGAAAGCCTGGAAGAGGCAAGATCTTTAATCTTGGAGCAAGAGGCCACTCTTGCTCATCTTTACGCCCAACCGCTTGTCTATGCGACGGTTCTCTCTTCAGACCATCATGTTCGGGCCGATGCCTTTGAAAACGGCGACAAGGTCTTGGTCATTGACGAGGACCTGGGCAACTACGTCGGGCGAATCGGGACGATCATCAGCGATGGTGTGGACCCGAAGTCCGGTACGGTTCGCGTCGAATTCTTTGGCATCAAGACGAAGCCGCACTTCGCCGTGGGTTTGGATGACTGCATCGATCCCGAAACGAAGCAGCCGAGGAAAAAGCAAGTCCAGTTGCTTATCAAAAACGATGGCTCCAACATCGAGATCTCCTTCGAAAACAGCATCCAACAGGTTTGGAACAGCTATCGTTTCAACCCGTCGCCCGGCGACATTGCCAAGTGCAACCTGAAGACCAATCAGGTTGAAGACATTTCGGAAACCAAGGGACACGGGGCTCTTTGCACTGTGACCGAGGCCGAAAAGCAAGTTGGTCAAGGGCGAATTGAGGTCGATGCTGCCGGTACGCGGAAGATCGTCTTCAACCACTTCGGTGATGTTGAAGTGGGCGACAAGGTGGTTTTGGATTCGTCGCAAGTCATTGCGGTGCGACACGTCAGCAACGCGAACACGAAGCGTTTCAAGTTGCAGTCGGAAGCAACCGTGACGTGGGACGACATTGGTGCCTTGGAGCAAGTGCGGCAGGAAATGGATGAAGCCATTGTCTTCCCGCACGTCTACAAGGACATCTACCAGTACCACCAGATGGAAGATCCCGCTGGGTTCCTCCTGTACGGACCTCCAGGGTGTGGCAAGACGTTGGCCGGTAAGGCTGCGGCCCATAGCCTTGCTGTTTCCCATGGCAAAGAGTCGGTCCAAAGTGGATTCAATCTGGTCAAGGGGCCTGAAATCCTCAGCAAGTGGGTTGGGGAGTCGGAAGCCGAAACCAGAGCTATCTTCGCCCGTATGCGAAAGCACTACGAAGACTTCGGTTACCCGTGCGTGACCTTCGTTGATGAGGCCGATGCGATCTTCAGCGAACGTGGAAGCCAGCATGCTCAGAAATGGCATGACACCTTGGTCGCCATGTGGCTGGCCGAAATGGATGGATTCGACCGAAAGGGTGGAATGCTCATCCTTGCGTCGAACCGGCCCAAGAGCATCGACGGTGCCGTCATTCGTCCTGGGCGAATCGACAAGCACATTAAGGTGCCTCGGCCCAATGCCGATAACGCTCATGAGATCATCAACATTCACTTGCGATTGAGCAAGGTGCAACTTGATGGTATCGATCCTGAGGGTGTGATCCAACATCTGGTTGGTGAAATCATGCACAACCCGCGACCGATTTCGACGCTGATCGAACGAAACGGCAGCCCGACGCCGCGAAAGGAGACTTTCATGTTCTCCGATAGCATCAGCGGCTCGATGATTGCCACGATCATCCAAACGGCGAAGCAGTTGGCCGTCCGTCGCAGCATCAAGGCAGAAAAACCTCTGGGTGTCAACAAAGACGACTTGACAAACGCACTGAATCAGTGCTACCAAGCCAAAAAGGCCGTCAGCTTGAAGTACGACCTGATTGACTTCTGCGAAAACCACGGCATGGACTTCGAAAAGGTCCAGGAAGAGCCGATCCTCCAGGCATCTGCGTAGCGAACAATCGCTCGTCCCCCTGAGTGTAGGCCGCTCCCGCGAAAGCGGGAGCGGCCTTTTTCTATTGATTCCTCATTGGGTTTCCCCTACAATACGGGTTAATCATACCTTTACCAGTGGGAGTTGGATAATGGAAAAGCAACGCTTTTACGCCCAGACCGGGCAATTTGATGGATCGATACAGGCTGGTAGTTACGAGGAGGCAGCCAAATTGGTTGTATTGAAGTGTGCCAAAAAAGAAATACCCATGGGCAATATGATAATGGTAAGTTCTAAACCAATCTCCGCTGAGGATAGCGGGTGTGAACAGATCTTCCGTACCTTGAGGATTGTTTCAGAACTATCGAGAAAGGGCAGTGGTATTTCTGCAAAAATGTCCAAGGATGATGGGGACGAAGAAGAGGGCGAATAATCTGCTTTACAGACCAGCAAACCTAGACTATAATCGGTAGTCAAAGTAAACTGGCCTAGAGGCCGTAACACTTAGTTCATTTAGCATCCATAGAAAGGGAGAAGCTAATGACAGTTCAGAGTAAGCAGAGTGCGAAGTCGTCCAAGTCCTCCACCAAGCAATCCATTCCCGCCGCTGGCGATGGGGCTCCGACCAACAAACCGAATGTGTTGGATCGGTTTGCGAAAAAGAAAAAGCCCAAAGCCAAAAAGGTCGCGAAGAAGGATCGCCCCAAGCTGGACCTCGACGACGACATCCAGGAAGATTTTGCGGAATTCGCTCCGCTGAAGACCCTGGTTGATCTTCTTGAAGCTCGCCGGAAGGAACAGGCGAAGAGTTTGGCCAATGACATTTGGCCTATCTATCTTGCGGCTCTGTGGGCCAAAAAGAAGGCTCCTGAGACTCCCGCCATCGAAGCCCGCGACGAAAGTGGCAACGTCGATTGCACCGGCCAGTTCATGGTGCAACAAGGGTCGAAGATCAAGGTCATTCTTCCTTCGGTCGGTGATGACGAAGAGGCCGATGAGGTTTTCGTCGAGGCTCTTGTCGATCAGGGCGTCCAAAGGGATGATGCTGAGAATCTGGTCGCGAACGAACTGGATCTCACGCCCGAATGGTCTATCGATCTGACCACTCTCATTCGCGGTAGCGGTCCTAGTCAGGCTGCGGCCACCAAACTCTTCTGCTGGCTGCAAGGCGAAGACGAAGACGGTGAAGAGCTTGACGACGATGCCCCGCTCGTCTTGTCCGCTGCTGAAAAGCAAGCCCTGTCTGAGTACGTCGATGAAAATGCGACCTACGATCCCAAGCTCCTGGAGCCGAAGGATTTCCTGGATCGCGTTTGCAACTACGCCCAGAACGAAGACAACCTCAAGGCCATCCTCACGATGATTCGGCCCTTGAGCTACGTCACTCGGGCCAAGTTCGGTGTCAGTTCCAGTGAAACGGAAAAGACCGAACGGCTCCGCGAACAGGCCAAGGAAATCGTTGGCGAAGAGTTGGACAAGTAACATCCATTCCCGCTGAGAAATTCCCCCGGCTTGCCGGGGGGAATTTCTATTTCAGACACGGAGGTGTGAGTAGTGATCTTTTACGGTGTCGAGTGTTCGGGCGGCCAGTGGTTCGATTTTGCACAGCATACCAAGGCCAATACGTTTCGTGTAAGTTGCTTGACTAGAAGCCAGGACATAGCCAAGAAAAGAGCTAAAGAACAACAAGGAGAAATCATTACATTTAAATTGGAGGCTGTTGATGAATCAGGACGTTCACGACCAATTGGTTAGTCTGAAAGAAAAGGTTCAGGAAGACAACGAGAAAGCCAAACCGGAAATCATAGCCAAGATCAAAGCTGGGGAGCATGAGGTTACCATTTCTGTAGATGCACAAGAGATTAGCGTAGCTTATACGTTTTGTGAGGATGCCCATTTGCTGACAATGCTGTCACCCTTGAGGCCGATCTCCGACGAGGTTGTTCAAGAGATTGTGGCCGTTTTTATGGATTCTCCGCAAGAACTTCCCCTGAGAGAACATCCTTTCGGTCGCTATTTCATCCAATCCCCTGATCCGGCTGACGCGGAGGGATTTATCGCTTTTTCCCAACAAATGAAGGAGGTTGACCCTCCTCCCCGATCTTTCAATCCAGAGTCCAATTGACACAGCTTGGAGATATGCTATACTGCCGTTTTTGCAAAGGAGGTACGCAATGGGCGGCACACACGAAGACACAATCGAAATGGGGAAGAAGGACAAGGCCAAAGATGATGCCTTTGGAGGGGTCTTAGATCCCAATTCTCAACAAGCCATTCCCACAGTTCGGCAAGTGCCCGAACTATCTCAGAAGATTCGATTTCATTTGAATCAGGGAATGGTTCACTTTCACTTAGATGATGCAGACAAGTTGAAAGTGGAAATTCCCGTCGCTGTTTGGTGGAGTGCTTGGCAAGAGTTGAAAAACTTGCGTCAAAACGAATGGCGATACGTGGACCATGAACGTGGCACCATGTTGGAGGTCACCGCTGGTCTGGGTCAAGACGGCAAATTTGATATTTGCCCCATGGTAACCAAGGTCGCCCAAGGATCTGGGGCGATTTTTAGTCAACTAGATGAATTTACGACCAAATGCAGAACCGGTGCCGTTGGCAAAAAGTAATAGCGAGCCTTAAACAAGACGCGGTCGATTTTTGGCGGTGTTCACTCTTGTCCTCTTGGTTGAAATTCACTTTTACGCCACCGAAAGGACACAGTAGGACGAAGATCGTTTTCGATGTGATCGTGGCGGGATTGATAACGGCAGCAATCTTCTGGGTCATGATATAGGAGGCAAATGATGGGCGTTGACTACAACGTATACATTGGCCCTTACGCACTCTGTCAGAACGAGAAGGTCAACAAAGAGGATGAGATGCACACTTGTCCTAAGAAGAGTTGCTCAGGCCATAAAAAGCATCCGCCTCATGGAGCTAAATTCTGTACTCAATGTGGGGCCGAATTTAACAAAGTTCCCATTGTGTACAAAGCCGACCGCATTGAGAGTTGGGAATTGATGGAAGAGCTTCAGAGTCAGGTTTGTGTTCTTACTGAAGGCTTCAAGGGCCTTCCCAAACACTGCGACGTTTGGATCGGCAATGGAGGGGTGGGCAAACATTTCGATCCCAAGTATGATACTTGGGGGATGGAATTGGAATCAGTCGGTGAAGAGTCGATCCAAGAATTTGAGGAAGAGTGTGCAGGGGCTTTAGCTAGGTTGCGTGAGGAGTATGGAGAAGAGAACGTGGAGATCAAGTGGGGTACTTTTGGATGGATGTCGTGAGGTGATGGCATGGATGATAGAGGGAGCCGGATCTACCAGGAATTTTATTGCAATGACTGCACTGGATATTTCGGGGTCAAACTGAACATCGCTTTGAACTATAGTGTTGTTGTTGTTTGTCCCAATTGTGGCCGCAAACATCCTCGCACCATTAAGGATGGTCACATTTTTGAAGACACATATTGTCCTAGGGGGCGTGAGAAGTACGTTGAAGAGATCGTTCCGCCGCCATCTGCTTATCACAAGAAGCCCTGGACAGACGAAATGAAGAAGGCGGCAAAGGAAAAACGCGGACCTCGGGAGGGTGTTGAAATTAAGGAACCAAGAAATGAGGTTGAAGAATCTCATTGGTTGCGTAGACTCTGGACCGATTTTCATGGTGGGAGCAAATGACTGAAATCAGACAAGTATCAAACAAACTAAAGTCGGTGCGAATCGATAGCATAGACGATCTGATTCGGTTGGGTGGGGAGATGAAACGCAACGCTCTGAACAAGCCTTGCGATGACGAACATCATTACTCCGCAGATCAAGACGATCTTGAGAAAAGTACAATGGCCAACGAGGATGAGGCCTTCTATTATTCTGAACACATTACCTTGTTCAGGATGTTCTACATTAGCTTGACCTTGACTTTTGACAAATATGAGGGCAATCCTTTCTGGACGCTCTCGGTGGGTCAACAAGTGCCTAGCTCTGATCCGGCTGGGGCCCGTCTGGTAAGGCCCTCAGACGAAATCTGTTCTGTTTTGGGGACATGCATTTTAGGAGAGGGTTTCGGAGAGGGGAATAACCCTAGCGAGACTTTGCCTGAACTTTGCTTTTTCCATAAGGAGGCTGAATAGTGTTGAAGAGAAAAGA
>Ga0180438_10005291_pt1 | contig 18030 bp, 18 predicted proteins | sample SS_ome_12_FD_132455 | JGI IMG/M metagenome (GOLD analysis project Ga0180438, IMG submission 132455) | Hypersaline lake sediment archaeal communities from the Salton Sea, California, USA - SS_3_D_2 metaG | ecosystem: Environmental > Aquatic > Non-marine Saline and Alkaline > Hypersaline >...
CTGTACTGACACAGGTGATCAATTTGGCCAAGAAATAGTAAGCGATGGTGCGGGAGGTGCCATTATTACTTGGCACGATTATAGAGGCCCTGATTCTGATATCTACGCCCAGAAAATAAGTGATCCGCCCTCAAATGGAGGAAATGGAGGAAATGGAGGACCAATTCCGGGATTTGATCTCGTGATAATTGGCGTGATATCTGCGATTTCTGTAATAATCATAACCAAGATGCATAATAAGAAGAATAAACTGATGTTTAACTAATTTCAATCCAAAATTTTTTTTTCTTGCTCTTTATCTTTTTAAGATGAATTTAATAACTTCTAAAATGAAAAGTAATAATGGTTTGTTTATGGCTTTGAATTTATAATCGTGATTATTTAATTCCTATTTTAAAAATTGAAAAAATAAAAAAAAAAAGATTATTTAATAAGACTATTTGCACTTTTCAAGCACTTTTCAGCGCCATTAACGATGGAATTAACAAGGTTTGAAATATTTTCTATGCTGTTTATAATTCCAATACTCTGACCCAGAAGAACGGCTCCGTCATCGATGTTCCCTTCGTAAATCATCCTGTATGCTTTCGCATCTTCTAATAACATTTCAGGTGTTAGTTTTTGTTCCTCAGCTAATTTTTCTTCCTTGCTCGCTACGAGACTATGATGGATGGCGTAATTATTTTTCCATAAGCGAATTGGTCCAAAAAATCCAGTCACCAAAACAGTATCTTGAGCGCTTGCTGCTGGAACGATATTCTTGTAATCTTCGTGGAATTCGCTTTCTTTTGAAGCGATAAACCTTGAACCCATAGCAATTGCATCAGCACCCATACTTAACGCTGCAGCTAAACCTTCACCCGTTGCAAATCCCCCACACGCAACAACAGGAATGTCTGGATGCTTTTGTTTTACTTGTTGTAAGAGAACTAAAGTACTGACCTTTTCATATGACTGATGTCCTCCTCCTTCTGTACCAGTTACAACTAATCCGTCAACTCCAGAATCTACACACTTATTAGCAAGCCATAGCGCAGGAGCTACATGAAAATGCTTAATATTTGAACCACTTTCCCTTAATTTTTGCCATGACTTGCTCTGTGGCAAAATTTTTGACGAGCCCGCGCTGGTAACTGCATAAACACATTGTTCTTTAATCTTTGGATTATCCATGATGAACTTTGGAATCTTTTTACACATGGTAGGAGCATCAATCTGCATTCTTGAGGTCCTAATGTTGAATCCAAAGGGTTTATCAGTATGCTCAACTACATATTCCATTGCTTTTTTCATAACTTCTGTAGTGCTGTTAAGATCACCCAAGTATTCCCCACTGGTTTCTTGAGAGAAATCTGAGGCGTGACTAAGCATGCCAAGACCCCCTGCTTCTGAAATTCCAACAGCCATTTCCGTAGTGTAAAATGGACCCATGGGCGCCCCAATAATGGGATGTTTAATCCCCAACATTTTTGTTATTTTTGTTTCAAAAACCATAAAACATCAATTTTTGTTTTTTTTTAACAATAATATATACTAAATAACTTATTGAAGATTGTCGTAAAAGCTTATAAACCTTGTTATTCGAGAAAAAGTGGAATAAAAGATAAAAAAATTATTTAAATTTGGAGAAATCGGGATCTCTCTTTTCAAAGAAAGCCTTAAATACTTCACGAGCTTCGCGAGATCTTACCCTTCTTGCGAGGTTATTGAACTCTTCGCCCTTTTGCTCCATAATGGTGTCAGAATGATATTGTTTTAATAATTGTTTTGTCAGTCGTACCGATCCAGGAGGCTTCTCTGCTAATTGATTAGTAATTTCTATAACATTATCCATCAATTCATCATCTGGAAACACTTTATTCACGAAGCCTATCCGGTATGCTTCTTCAGCGGTCATAAAATCCCCTAATAGAAATATTTCTGATGCGAGATGATGTCCAACTAACCTTGGTAGGACATAAGTTGAGCCCATATCCGGACATATCGCCAAGTTGACAAAAGGAGCTCGAAATTGAGCACTAGCACCAGCATAAACGAGATCACAGTGAAGCAACATCGTCATTCCTACTCCAATAGCAACCCCTTTTACTGCAGCTATTACTGGTTTCGTCGCTTTTATTAAACCTTCGCTGAATTCTTTGAGAGGATTCGTCCCTGGCTCTTTTACTTTAAAATTCTGAAAGCTTCCCATATCATTACCTGCACAAAAATCCTTTTGACCATGTATCAGAATGACACGAATGCTCGGATCTTGCTCCGCCTCATTGATTGCCTTACCAATTCCAGCGTACATATCTGGGTTCATTGCATTCTTTTTTTCTTGACGATTTAACTCAATTCGTAAAATCCTTCCCATGACCTCTGTTTTGATATTCTCGCTCATTGCATATTTCACCAATTACTAAAGAACATTTGATTAATTAACTAAAGAATTAGCAGTTTTTATGCATTTCTCAGCGTTGCTAACTATCGTGTTAATAATATTTGGCACGGTTTCTATACTATTTATAATTCCGATGCTTTGACCGAGGAGAATGCTCCCATTCTCGATATCGCCTTTATACGCCATTTCACCGTTTTTAAGTTTCTTTATTAATTCCTCTGCCGTCATTTCTGCTTCTTGTGCTTTCTTTTCTTCTTTCGAGGTGACAAGATCGTGCGACATGGCATATTTATTCTTCCAAAGCCTTATTGGTCCAAACATTCCGGTTACTAATACCGTGTCCTGTGCTCTTGCGGGAGGGACGATGTTCTTGTAATTATCGTGGAATTCACTATCTTTCGATGCAATGAATCTTGATCCCATCGCGATTGCTCCCGCTCCCATTGATAAAGCGGCAGCTAATGCTTGACCCGTGGCAAATCCTCCACACGCTACGATGGGAATATCTGGATATTTTTGTATTATTTGCTGTAGAACTACTAAAGTACTAACTTTTTCATAGGATTGATGGCCACCGCCTTCTGTGCCGGTAACAACTAAACCATCGACTCCAGCATCTACACACTTGTCCGAAAGCCATAAAGCTGGGGCTACATGAAAGTGCTTGATCTCGGAATTCTCTTGTAATTTCTTAAAAGCATTTTGTTTCAACATTTTTGGTGTTCCCGCACTTGTAATTACATATCGAACTTGTTCTCTTAATTTAGGATTCTCCATTATAAATTTTGGTATCTTTCTACAAAGAGTAGGTGCGTCTGGCTGTGTACGTGCCGTTCTAATATTAAAACCGAAGGGTTTATCCGTGTGCTCAATTACATACATTAAATTCTTCTTCATTTCATCAATTGGCCCCTTCCCTAACAAGTTCGTATGGCTTAAAACTCCTAAGCCCCCAGCTTCTGAAACTGCTACTGACAGCTCCGTTGTGTAAAAAGGACCCATTGGGGCACCAATTATGGGATGTTTGATCCCTAACATCTTAGTTATATTTGTCTCGATTACCATAGCTCATCATTTTTTTTAAATGATAACATATCATTTATAATTAAATAATATATTTGTTCATAAAAAAACTCTATTATAAGTTAATAAGCAATAAAAAAAAGAAGATCTCGAAGTATTCGAGATAAAATTCCGTATTATTTTATATATGATGAAATTTCTTTTAATCGCTTTTCAGCGCCTGAAACGATACTTTCGATGATATCAGGTACTTTCTTAATCGATTTAATGATTCCTATGCTCTGGCCAAGTAAAACTGCTCCACTAGTAATATCACCCTTATAAGCTGCTTCGTATTTCTTACCAGTTTCGATTAAATCTTCCATTGTAAATCCTGCTTCTTCTGCCATCTTCTCTTCCTTGCTGGCAACCAGACCGTGGTGTAAGGAATATTCGTTCTTCCAAAGCCTGATCGGTCCTAAGGCTCCAGTTACGAGGACTGTATCTTGAGCTTTCGCTGGAGGTGCTACGTTTTTGTATACTTCGCTGAATTCACTCTCTTCTGAAGCAATAAATCGTGAGCCCATTGCAACAGCACCCGCACCCATTGCTAAAGCGGATGCTAATCCTTGACCTGTAGCAAAACCACCACAAGCAATAATAGGAAAGTCTGGATACTTTTGCGTTACTTGCTGCAGTACTATATTGGTAGCAATCTTTTCGTATGATTGGTGTCCTCCTCCTTCACCACCAGTGATGACCATTCCATCCACATTTGAAGCCACGCATTTATCAGCAAGCCATAATGCGGGAGCCACGTGAAAGTGTTTTATCTGGGATCCACTCTCTTTTAATTTCTCCCAATCCTTTGTCTTTATGGATTTTGAAGAACCTGCGCTTGTTATACAATAAACGCATTGTTCTTTAATCTTAGGATTATCCTTGATAAATCTAGGTATTTTTTTGCAGAGCATGGGCGCATCTTGTTCCATGCGGGATGTTCTAATGTTAAAACCAAATGGTTTGTCGGTATGCTCAACCACTTTTAACATGTTTTCTTTCATGATCTGTATCGCATTTTTTCCTTTTGCCATTTCACTCAATAAATTGGTGTGCGATAACACGCCTAACCCGCCAGCTTCAGATATAGCAATCGTAAGATCCGTGGTATAAAAAGGACCCATTGGAGCTCCGATTATGGGATGTTTAATCCCTAACATCTTAGTAATGTTTGTTTCAATTGTCATTATAAATCATTTTTTTCTATTCAATGAATATATATCAATATTGATAGGATTCATGAAAAAAGGAATAAAAACTTTGATAATTTGACATATTTAGAATTAAAAAGAGTAAGAAATCGATAGTTTATTCTTCATGTTTTTTTAGATATTCAGGAACATGGGTACTTTCGCATTTCCTTCTTGAACTCCAGTTATCCCATGTAGAGTCGAGAATCTTTTCTACTTCATCATCTTCTTTCTTTACTTTTTTTTCATCATTCATCTTCAATACAAATAAGTGAAAGAATAAATAATAAAAAAATTTATGAAATAGAGAATATCGATAATATTACTTATAATTTGATCGTCCTCCTTCCCAGTAGACGGGAAGTGCTTGCGCGGCCAGCCTTCGACCAACATTACCAGAGATACCAAACATTGGTTCAAATTTTCTTAAAAATAAGACATCTTCCTTTTTCGGTGTTTCAACTTTTTCCAATGTTTTTCCAAAATCCTCAGCAATTTTAAGGTCCCAAGGTATGTAAGCCCTAACATCTTCAACAGTAGTCTCTGGAAATAAACTTGCCAAGTACATTTCTTTTGTTGTTTCATCAAACCGAAACACGCCATATCTTGTAAGTACGGCAGAGGGACCCCCAGGCAAACCAGCCTTTCTTCGAGAATCGCCACCAGTTAACCAACCAGGGGTTGTCATGTAATCCAATTTCTCTACGGGCTTCCCCCCCAACATGGTAAATACTGTACGGTTACAATGTCCGGCAAATTCATTGGCGCCACCAGATCCTGAAAGCCGCATATCTGATCGCTTATCAATACTATAATTGCCAATGACCGTGCTGTTGATGTTTCCAAACCTGTCTATTTGAGCAATACCTAATATGCATAAATCTGCGAAACCTCTATTGACAATTGTCGTAAAAACATCGAATAAATCTACTGAATAGGAGTAACCAACACACGCCCCTGGATCTGCTATATCTTCGAGATTTTGAAACGCTTCAATATCCACCATGCCTGCTTCCGTTAAAATGGTTGCGTTTGGCGCGTGAGTCTTTTTTGCAATTGCTCCTGCTGCCATTGGGATACCTTGCCCAATTACGCATATTTCTCCGTCCTTAATCTCTTTAGCCGCCGTTAAAACTAATAATTCTGCTTTTCTATATTTCATAACTCTAATTCACCTAACTCCTCTGTTTTTCTTTCGTATTCTTCCCGCGTTAGTGCTATTTCATCGCAGAAATCTCCACGCCAATAAGGGTTTTTATATCCAATGTTTACTGAATCACTTATGTATTCGTTAACTTTTAGGAGATCTAATGGTTCTTGTCCAAACCTGCTTACATAATGTTCAAGATATTCTTTTCTTGACTTCCTTTCTAAGATCCATTCGGATATGAATTTTTCGTTAGCTGCTTGTCCAAATGCAAAGCTGAAGAACGAAGATCTAAAAAGATTATCGTGATTATAATATCCTGCTACGGGACTTGGATGAGCGCCCATCGGTTCCACACAGACAGCGTTTACACGAAAACCAGGTATTACCGTTAGAAATGGCGATCGCTTGATTTTTTCATGTTCGACAATTTCCTCACACGATACGATTATCTTTTTTGCTGCCAAAGCGCTCCATTTCACGGTGCCCTCACTCCCCCAAAATTGAGCGTTTCCAAATTCGTCACAGCGTTGAACGTGAACAATTGCGACATCAGGGTTTAAGGCAGGTACAACTACTGTTTCTTCACCCGTAAATGGACAAGGTATTGTTTTTATCTTTTCATCTCCTTTAAATGTTCTTATCCTAAAAATATCAGATTCTTTTACGGATTTTAAAGTTGGAACAAAAGTATAACCCATTGCTCCTGCCATTAACATGGACATCATAGTAAAATTGGAGTAATCCTCCAGTTCAACTCGTCTATCCAGCAATGCACGGTCGAGTTCACGTTTATATGTTTTGCCTCCTGCCCTATGATAATAAGAAGTAATGATCTTTGATAAGCATCCTCCAGAGAGCAATTCATCAAATTCTTCTATTGATGAGCACGATACAGCTGTTAAATTTTTTTTTCCTTGCCTAATTATCTCGTGAATTATGGCGTAAGGAATGGAGCTGAGAAAATTTGCGTTTACTATCATATCACCGTCGTTTATGAACTTAGATACGGCATATTCTAATTTCATGACTTTATTCGTATTTTGCCTCATTTATTTTTCACATTATCTTTTTCTATTTTTGGCTTTTTTTTAGCATTAAAATGTTCAATATGATTAATTAAACTAAATTAATTATCAATAAAAGTATCTTATCATTCCAACTACTTTATAGTAAAAATGTAATTAATGGGTTATTTAGGGGATTAATGAAATTTCAAGAAATTTTACATCAATTGTAGCAAAATCAATAAAAAGGAAAAAGTGGATAAAATTTACCATAGATCTTTATCAGATCTTATAGATTTTTAAAATTTAACAAGAACTCAATGAAAAGAATGCCAAAGATGAGATCAACGATAACTAATAATACAACAAGGAAACCAACATCGCCAATTATGAAATAAATTAAAAATACGACGAAAAATGATAACTTTTCAAGGACGCTCATCTGAATAATACCATGATTACTTTCAACATCCCTGTATATTATGAAAAATCCCACTCCAAATATTCCTACTAACAAAAATAGCATTTGAAGAAAAACTAGACTAGGGGGGATATCTACGCCAAAAAGAGTCATAACATCAGGTGCTACGAATGATAAAAGCAATAATGATATGGCAACTATCCAGTTCCAAATGGCAGCAAGTAAAAACAAGTTTTTGTAATATTCTTTTTTTTCCATTTAAATTACCTTATTTACTTCTTAGGTTTTATAAAATTGAATATATTTTATTTACATTAACACAAGTTCATTTTAAAATATTATTAGCAAAAAAAAGAAAAGAATTAAAAAGTATTTTATGTGAATTCTGATTGAACTCATGAATTTTTAGCAATCCAAGTCCTTGCTCCCTCAAGTTCATCAAAGAAGGCATTCCTTAATCCTAAATCGCTGCCAATCTCCCTAACTCCATCAACGACTTTTCCAACGGTCATATTAGCAATAATAGATTTCGTGTTTATTAAAGCAAACATTTTAATCCCTTCTTGTAGCATGCGAGGAAGCCAATTGGATTGCATCCACTCTAGAACGTCTTCGGGGATTACTTTCATGTTTCTCATGTCTACAAGGTTTTTATCGCATTTGTGTTGAATGGAATAATGATATACTTTTTCTAATAGTTCTATATATTCATCTGAAGGTACAAAGTCTTTCCAGCTATATTCTATGCATTTATTGATGCTATCTAATCTGATTTCAATATTCCTATCTTCATATAATCTTTTCATTTTAAAACCCTAATTAAATTTTAATTTTAAAATTTAATGATCTTTGTCATTTAGAATAATGTATTTCAGCTTTTAAAACCAAATTGAAAATGAATTTGTGTATCTCATAATAACGAACAACAACTATTTCATACTCATATAAGCTAATTCTTTTTTAATTGTGTAAAATTATGTCATTCTATGGATTTTTATCCTATTAATTTGGTATATTTTATAATTGCTATACCAATTGCTGTATTATTTTATATAATTCTACTGAAAATTAAAACGCAAAACAAATCTTTAATGAAGCTTTTTATTTTGAGCGTTTTTTTATTTATCGTTAGATTAAATCTCATCTTTTTTGCGGATACCATCGGAATCATGCCATATTTAAAGGAAGACGTGATATTCTATACATTACTGATGATATTTGGAGTAATAATGACTTTTTTATATGTATCTAAGGTTGAGAAAGTTTCTTTTAAAGAGATTGGATGGGACGTCCAGGATGTTAAGAAAAGTATTATATTTGGTTTAATTGGATATGTTCCCTTGGTGTGCTTTTTTCCCTTGATAATTTTATTAGCTAATATTCAAATTTCTACTGCCATATCTATAGGAAAATTTATCGTTGCTCTTTCTTTTGCAATATTGGGTGGTTTTTACGAAGAAATAATGTTCCGCGGGGTAGTTCAAAACAAGTATAGAGATTTATTTGCTGATAAAAAAAAGATCATTTTCTTTACAGCTGTTACATTCACATTAACCCATTTATTTTATTTACCGTTTATCGGATTTGGAATATTTTATATCTTTGTTTTTGTAATGGCAGTGATTCTAAGCATTTTAAGAATGAAAAGCGATCAATTAGCTTGCGCCATTCTTCATGGCGGCATAGTTTTTATTTTAATAATTGCGGTATAGCATAGAAAATAGAAAAAAAAAATTGTTTTTTTAACAATTTCTTTATTTGTATGGATCAACTAAGATCTTTATTTCCTTTGTATCGGGCTTTATAGCTTCTTTAAATCCTTTCTCCACGATATCATCTATGGAGATAATATTTGTTACAATTGGGTCAGGATCAATCATCTTTCGAGCAATCAAATCTATCGCAAATTCAAAATCTCTGGGGTGCCACGCATAAATTCCTTGTATCCGATTTTGACTCATGATAAATGGGAGAAAATTGAAATTAAACGGAGTATCTGAAATTCCAACCTGAATAAGAGAACCTCCCTTACGTATTAGACTAGATGATGCGTTTATCACAGCTGGCCTGCCAGTGCATTCAAAAACATAATCAGCACCGCGACGATTTGTCGCTCCTTTAATTTTTCCAATAGCAATCTTTTTTAAAGCGACATCTGGATTAAATTTCTTGGCTATTTCAAGTCGATTAGGATTTTTATCAATGACTATAAGCTTTTTTACTCCTGCAAGTTTTAAACCTTGTAATATAAACTGACCTATAGTTCCTAAACCAATAATGACAGCTGTATCTCCCATATTCACACCTGCCACTCTTATGGATTGTAAACCAGTTGCAAGTTGTTCAAAAATGGTACCGTGCTTGTCCGGAATTGAATCTGGTACCGCTACAAGACATTCTGTTGGTATTGCTACATATTCTGCAAAACCTCCGTCTTTATAAATTCCAAGCTCTCGAAATTCGTCATAACAGATATTATAATCTCCTCTTAGACATGAAGGACATTGGCCACATGAAATAGAACCGTTGTATGTAACTCTATCTCCAATTTTGCATTTTTTGACATTTTCCCCTATTTCTTCAACGACTCCCAATATTTCGTGTCCCATGACGACCGGGACTGGATATAATCCCGTTTTATATGCTTCGAGATCTGTTCCGCAAATCCCTGTATGTTTTACTTTTACTAACACTTCTTTTTCTTTTGGAGTAGGTTTTGGAATATCAACTATTGAGAGCTCTTCTTTTCCCATGTATTTAGCAGCTTTCATTATATTTCACTTCTATTCTTCTTATTTCTCTAATGATTTTATAGAATCTTTTAATGATTTTTCAAAGAGCTCGCATATCTTTTCCGTTTCTTCGTCGTTAATGATTAACGGAGGCTTGATTTTTAGCGTGTTTTGGATAAAATATCCTGCCGTGGACATTATTTGCATTTGTTCGCCGAAAAAGATTCCATTATCCCATCCCACATGTACCATTTTTTCTAGCAAGTCGTTATTTGGTTCTCGTGTTTCGGGATCCTGCACAAATTCTACTCCAATAAATAAGCCTGGCCCTCTAACGTCTCCTATCTCTGGAATCTCCTCAGAAAGATCTTTTATAAAAGAGGAAATTTTGTTTCCTTGTTTTTCAGCGTTTTCTGGTATTTTATTCTTCTGTAAAATCTCAATGTTTACGAGACATGCGGCCATTCCTAATGGAGGAGAACTGAACGTAGAGTGTTCTTCGAATTCCGTCAACTGTCGAAGTTTAGATTTAGCTACCGTGATTCCAATAGGAACCCCTGCTCCTGCACCTTTAGTTAGAGTCATGATATCGGGAGAAATGTCTACATTATACTTGGAATTATACCATTCCGTGGCAAACATTTTTCCAGTACGTCCGAATCCTGTTTGTGCTTCGTCGTAAATGAGTAAAATTTTGTTATTTTGACAGATTTCTTTTAAACCTGATAAAAAATCAACTGGTGCTGGTATCATCCCTCCAGGTCCTTGTATTGGTTCTATAATGCAACCAATTGGTGTTCCAGTTGGAAACATTTCTATCTTTTCCCTTACCATCTGTAAACATTCCAGATTACACGATTTATCTCTTTCTCCTCCAAGACCTCCTTTATAATGCCAAGGGCAGTGATAACAATATGGATAGAAAGTTCTTACCCATAATTCCCTCCCCCGACCGGGGAATCTCATTGGAAGACGCTGAGATGCCCCCATCATTATGAGATTTGAACCATGATATCCTCGCCGAAAAACTATGAATTGTTCTCCTTTTTTATTATTAATCATAGCTAATCGCATTGCACATTCAAGGGCCCATCCTCCTCCGGAATTATTTACGCTTATTCTTCCTCCTTTTAGTTGGCCAGGAAGGATTTCAGCGAGTTTATTACACAATCTTATTCTGATTGGAGTAAGCATGTACGACCAAGAATGAGTAACTTGTTCGCATTGAAGACTCACGGCATAACTAATATCGGGATTATTATGGCCCAAATTTAAAACCCATGCTTGAGAAGTACAATCTAAAATCTCCCGACCATCTTGAGTTTTAAAATATATTGAACCTGGTTCGGGACTTCCAACTATAATATGCTCCCGAGCATTAGTTAGAAGATGATTCTTGCGACATATTATTACTTCTTCTTCATTTAATGGATTTTTTATCAACCTATTGATTTCTTCCTTGCTTAAATATTTTGGATCAACCATTTTTTCCACCTCTTTATAAAATCACTTATATGAGATTTTTTACTTGATTCTGAATTAATTTTGCGCTTGGAATAATTTCTCTTTCCAGGTTTGGGGCATATGGTATTGGAACATCTGGAGTATTAATCCGCACGATATTTCTCTTTAGATATTGAAAGCCCTCTTCAGCTACAAGCGCAGCGATCTCAGCACTTACTGAACATGTTTTACAACCTTCATCAACGATTACCAATTTTCCCGTTTTTTCAATTGAACCCAGGATTGTTTTTTTATCTAATGGAACCAGAGTCCTAGGATCAATGACTTCACATTGAATATTTTCTTCTTTTAATTTGTTAGCAGCAATTATACTTTCTTGAACCATCGCGCCTGTAGCTACAATTGTTACATCATCGCCTTCCGTAAATTTCCTTGCTTGACCAAATGGTATCATGAATTCTTTATCTAATGGTACTTCATTGGTATAGTAATAGGTCCTTTTATGTTCAAAAAACATCACTGGATCGTTATCCCGAATTGCTGTTTTCATTAAACCTTTAAAATCACTCGCATCTGATGGTAGCACAATTTTTAATCCTGGAACATGCATGAACCACGATTCGAAAGACTGCGAATGTTGTGCTGCGCCCATTATGCCCGTTCCAAATGGGACTCTAATTGTAACTGGCACGTTGACTTGACCACCATACATATATCTTGCTTTTGCTGCTTGATTAACGATCATTTCCATGCAGACACACAAAAAATCTGCAAACATGACTTCTGCAATTGGTCGCATGCCTGCCATTGCTGCTCCGACGGCACAACCCAAAATGGCGTTTTCACTTATTGGCGTGTCGCGAACTCTCTCAGGGCCGAATCTCTCTAATAATCCTGCTGTTACAGAGAAAGCTCCTCCATATTGCCCAATATCTTCTCCCATTATGAATACAGATTCGTCACGTTCCATTTCTTCTTCAATTGCTAGTTTTATAGCATCTGAACCTTTCATTTTGATAGTTTCTGTGGTCATTTTAATTCCCTCCGATATCTATTGGATTTTTATATATATCATCAAGAACGGTCCCAGTATCGGGTTTTTTGCTTTTTTTTGAAAATTTAACGCTTAACTCTACCTGCTCTAAAGTTTTTTCTTCAATTTCTTTAATCATTGTTTGATCAATGATTTCCCCTCTGATGAGCCTTTTTTTGTATATTTCAATCGGGCATCTCTTCTTCCATTCCTCTTTTTCTTCATTTGAGCGGTATTTATCAGCGTCCGTAGTAGTTTGTCCCTGCCACCTGAATGTTTTGCATTCAATAAGAGTTGGACCCCCTCCCTTCCTTGCGAGATCAACAGCTTCCTTCGTGGATTTGTACACTTCGATCACGTCATTTCCATCAACAATAACACCCTTTATTCCATAACCTTGTGCTCGAAGCGAAAGATCCTCTACAGCTGTTGCAGTTTGAGCAGGTGTACTCCATCCATACTTATTGTTTTCTAAAATAAAGATCACAGGAAGCTTCCAAGTTGCAGCAAGGTTCATTGATTCGTGCAACATGCCTTGGTTTGAAGCGCCATCACCAAAGAAAGTAAGAACCACTTTCCCTTCGTTTCTCATTTTTGATGCTAAGGCTACTCCAAGGGCTAAAGGTGGACCTGCCCCTACAATTCCATTTGCTCCAAGCATGTTCTTAGAAAAATCAGCAACATGCATCGAACCACCACGACCCTTGCATATTCCTCCCTCTTTTCCATAAATTTCTGCCATTAACAAATTTACATCCCCATCTTTAGCAATAAAATGGCCATGGCCCCTATGCGTGGATGTAATGTAATCTTCCTCATTTATAGCAGCACATGCTCCAACAGCGATAGCTTCTTCACCCGTATAAGGGTGAACTAAAGGAGACTTGATTTTACCAGCGTCTTTAGTAATTCTGGTTTCAAATTCACGAATCATTAACATCTTTTTATAAATATTAATCGATTCTTCAGAACTCCATTCTTTAGGTAATTCATCACTATTCATTATCAACACATTTTTTTAATGGTAATAATACAATATCTTCTTCTTACTTTATAAAATTTTTACAGAAGTGAAAAATAAAAAATAAAAAATAAAAATAAACTTAGTATTTATAATCTTTACCCATCTTTTTTCTCGCTTTTTTCAAGTCCTTTTCAACGATATTTAGAACTAATCCCGTTAAATGCCTTTTTGCCCACCAGTAAAATCCTGCTTCCCCTGGAGTAATGTAGACTTTTTTCTTCATGATTCCTTCTATTAATGCTTCTGCAATATCCTCTGGTTGTAATAATCCCGCACGTTCTGACATTATTGCACATTCTTTTGGTTTGACTTTATTTTCTCTTTCAAACTGGGGTGTATCTACATCAGGTGGGAATATAAGCGATATTTTAATTTTATACGGTGATAATTCATTTTTTAAAGCTTCAGCCAATCCGATTAAGGCTGCTTTAGTTGGAGTATAAGCGGTGTATCCGATGAGTCCAATATATCCTGCAACTGATGATACAAAAACAACATGACCAGATTTCTCTTTCATAAAATGCGACAATAAGATTAGAGTGGGTACTAATTGTCCGTAATAATTTACATCCATGTGGTTTTTGAAATCGGCAAGTGTATGGTTTTCAATGTAGTCGGGCATGGCAAATCCTACGACATTGATTAAGTAATCAGGTACTCCATGGTCATTCACAAAACCATCAAGAAGCGGTTTTAATTTATCCATGTCCGTGGCATCACAGGCTATCGCCTCTACAAATTGAGAATCCTCAGATTTCACGGTTTCAATATCTTTTTTTGCTTCTTCTAATACATCTACTCGTCTCGCAATAATACCGACGCTCGCTCCTAATTCAACAAATAATTTTGCGATCCCTTTTCCAATACCTTCTGATGCGCCACATACAACAACGGATTTTCCTTTAAAGGGCTGTTTTTCAATTAACTTACTTCTTTTTTTTTCTTTCATCACTCAACACGGTTTAATGATTATTTATTATATTTATCTAAAAAACTCCTAGTCCCGTAGCCCCATAGATTATGAAAATTGGACCAAATACTAGAGTTAATACGACTACCCCAATACTCACGATTGCATCAAGACCATATTTTTCTCTGTTGAATTTATTGTTTTGGAGGTTAAAAGCTAAATCTATGATGCCTAAAAACATCATTCCACTCCCGGCTAGAGCAGAAAAGAAATAACCGAATCTTTGACTCATTAACAAGCCAATTGCTGCAACCAAAAGACAAGGTGTAATCCATCCCAAGTCTGGAAATGGGAAGGATAATTCATGCTTGTATTCTACTTCAGACATTTTGGATTTATTATCTATGATAAAGAAACTTATCCAAAATCCCAAAAATAAAACTATCCAAATAATTTCAAAAATTGCAATTATCATATCTAACATTTTATTTTCACCTCATTTTTCATACATCTGATTTGAAATACCACGCTGCAACACCTAGTTCTGCAATCCCTCCATCACATGGGAAGTTATGTCCTGTAATGAAATCTGAAGCCGGAGATGCTAAAAATACCGAAAGATTTGCGATATCTTTAACTGTCCCTAACCTATTTAATGGAGTTTTTACGTGGCCATCGTCCATGGTTACTTTCATTGCCTCTTCAGAATTATTATAAATCCCTGTAACATGATATCCTGGAGAGATTGCATTCACAGTTATCTTAGGCGCTAGACTTCTCGCAAGCATTTGCATCATTGCGATAACTCCTACTTTACTAATTGAATAAGCAGAAAGCTTTTCATCTACTACCATTCCTGCAATTGAAGCCGTGTGAATTACTTTCCCTGCTAATGGTTCAAATTTCTGTTGTTTCATTTTCTTACAAGTAAACTTGGCAACTAGCCATTGTCCTTTGAGATTTACATCTAAGATTTTGTCAAAAATATTCTCTTTGATGCGTAGTAAATCTGGTCCATAAATATCACCAATTCCTGCGTTATTGTTTAACACATATACATTATCTAATTCAGAAAAAGCTTGTTTAACCATGGCTTGTACTTGATCAGAGTTAGACACATCACAGACTATGGGAATGACTTTTTGTTTAAATTCTTGTTCAATTTTTTTTGATGTTTCTTCAAGTAATTGTTCGTTGATATCCACTAAACATAAATCAGCACCTCGTTTTGCATATTCTATTGCTATTCCTCTTCCAAAACCGGATGCCGCCCCGGTTATTAAAGCTGCTTTTCCTTCCAGAAATTTTTCACTCATTTTGATTTCCTTTTTTTTTAAAATTTTAAATATAAATATAACTTGATTATTTAAAAAAGCTAATAAAAAAAGGAAGATTTTCATAGTCGTTGGTAGATATGCTTACAAAAACGATAGCAAAAAGCAGTTTTCGGATAATGGAAAGAATAGCCCGAAAATCGGGATCTGCGACTACAGATTTAATTGTTGATCACGAATTAAAAGGCGTAACTCCAGAGATGATAGACTGGTGGTGGGATAATATTGATAATACAGAGCGCTACAAACTATGGCACCCAAAAGACCATAAATCATTTATTTGGGAGAAACCACCTACAAACGGGCATGTTGGGACCGTTCAAAATGTTATTGAAACAGTGAAATTTCCTACTCTCTTACGCATTCGATGGGAAGATATTAACTCAATACCTATAAAAGCAGAATATAAAAATGTATTAGCAGCAAGCGTCTTAGATCGCAACGATGAACCTATAGCTTGGCTCTTACACGAATATGAACCCATTCAGAACGGTACACGATTACGATCAACTTTTCGATTACCTGCAAAAACTCCGCCGTGGTTTATCAATGCCTTACGCAATCATAACATTGGAGAAATAAGCGAATTTCAGAACTTTTTACCAGCCTTATACGAAAAGAACGCATGAACAAAGAACTCCTTATTATTTTTTTCTTGCAGAAATCTTCAAGAGAAAAACTTTAATTTCAAACTAGCTATTACACATTTATTAGTGAATTTTAAGTGATTCAATGTAAAATGACCTTAAACTTCAATTCATAAAAAATTACGAAAAATGTAAAGGTGACGTGAAATATGGTTGAAAAAGCAATTCCTTATCTCATTAATCTCGGGGATGTCATACCTACTCGATCAAAAGCGGCTCTTCTAGACGAAATGGCAATGGCCTTGATTGAGTGTATAAAGATTTATGGAAAAACAATAAATAAGCTTGGAAAAATCAATAGGATAACAACCTGTTTTTGGCCCGTTAAGTTAATTCCAGTTAATGAAACACGTGCTTGCGTGTGTTCTTATTTAGGAAATAAACAAGAAAAGCTTAGTGTTGGAAAATTTGGGCAGATTCCCGTGAAACCTGACAATGTTATTAAAGGCGCAGACCCCCAATCGTTTCTTGCATCGATGCAATCGTATAATTCCACCTATTTGAAAAAGACAAAGAACTTCAAGAGAAATTTAGTTATTCAAGAAGCACTCTTTAATTCAAATGAGATGGATTTCTTTAAGAACTTTTTTGTGAACCAATACAATTTAAGCTCTTTTGGGGAACCGTATTTTTTATTAGAAGGTGGTCCAATTTCTAAAAGCGTGAATCAAGCAAAGGTAGTTCCAGATGTATTTGAGTTTGTATCTCAAAGAGATGCAAAAATGCTCGATGATTACGGAGAAATAATAACAAAATTATGCGATCGATGGATTTCAAAAGGTGGTCAAGATGTCGATAAGATAAGGGGCAAAAGAGTAGACACAAGTGAAGAAGAGAAGCAGTTAGCAATTCTCAATCGTGAATTGGAAGCGTTAAAAAATCAAGAATTCGAAAAAACTCCCGAAGAATTGGTTAAAAGTGGAAAATATAAAATCAGCGATAAAACCTCAGATTGTTTAAATGATCTTAACAGCGTTAGAATCTCCGTGGATAAAATAAAAAATGCAATAGACAAGAGAGATTGGTTTTTGATCCTTGAAGGAGTTAAAGACATGGACTTGAAATATAAGAATCTGGGAAACACCATTAGCAGGTATAAAACCGACATTAATAATGTGGATAAAAGCATTCGAGCTGAAATTCGCGATACTGAGAAAGCACACTCTCAAGAAATAAAGGAAAAAGAACGCAAAATTAGAGAAGTACAAAGACAAATTGACGAGAAACACAAAAGCCAAAGCTCAGACCTATCTACAGCTGAAGATGTTGTCGCCCTGATTAAAAAGGAGAAACAGTCTTGTCTCGATAACATTGATAGAGTTAAAAATACTGACATGACTAACATCCAGAACTTTTTGAATAATTACACAATCGAAATTCGGACTAAAGAAGCCGTTGTTGGCATTCCCATCTTTATCTTTTACTTCATAGATCCGAATACCAATCGAACAACAGAACGAGCACCTATTTTACCTATTCTGGTTGATAAGGGAAAAGTCGTACGGACGAAAGTTAAAGATGGTTTTAGGAAAATCATAAGGGATTTAATAAATAAAGACACTTCGATGATAAATTTAGCAGAATCCGGGGCAGAAAGCGGTAATCTCATGGACATAAAAAATCTTGACACTCGTCTTGAAGACTCAATTAATGATTTGAGAGTTAAAAAGGTTTTA
>Ga0180438_10005292_pt1 | contig 18030 bp, 15 predicted proteins | sample SS_ome_12_FD_132455 | JGI IMG/M metagenome (GOLD analysis project Ga0180438, IMG submission 132455) | Hypersaline lake sediment archaeal communities from the Salton Sea, California, USA - SS_3_D_2 metaG | ecosystem: Environmental > Aquatic > Non-marine Saline and Alkaline > Hypersaline >...
AAATCTAAAAACTTCTTTTCTGAAACAGTTTTTATTTTTGAAACAATTTCGGTATACTTGAGATTTTTCAAAAATTGAGGTGCAAATTGAGTTATTTTATTAAAGTTACTTTCTTCTCTTTAATCCTGTTTACACAAATAGCTTTTGCTACTAATTATTTAATTTCATATCCTAGATCTGGGTTGCATTGGACATTATATCAATTAGTTTCATTGAGCCATAAGGCTGCTTGTCAGGGAAACTTTTCATATCATTATTGGGATCGTGACGTACTGCATAATTTTGGAGAATATCCTAACCCAAATAACATTTTATTATACACGTCGCACGTATTACATGATTCGACGAACATTAGCTCAACGGATAAATTAATTTTGCTTATCCGCGACTATAAAGAATGCCTGCCGCGCAATATAGGTTATGATATTGATAGGATGAGCTCGATTATTTCTTTAGATCCTAATTACACTCGTTTAGAAAATTCATATGATGTTGGATTTGCGTATTTTGTAAATTTATATAAATTTAACGAATTTGAAGGAGAAAAGCTTATTATTTATTACGAGGATTTGGTTGTAAACCCAAAAAAAGTGATTACGAATGTGCTTGATTTTTTAAATGTTACTCCAATTAATTTAAATGAATTTTATCAAGAATTGATTTATCACAAAAAAAAATGTTTAGAAAGGTATCGTGTTCAAGGGGGATCCAAATCTAGAGGGAGAGATATTCATTTTCATAAAAAAAAGCTAGGGCCTCGTTTAATTAAAACTTTGGATAATTTAGTTAAAACACACCATGGGCTTCTTTGGGAAAATTATCTTAAAAGATATGAAATGAAAATTTTTCCTAAGTAAGTGTTTATAGTCATTTAAACGAGTCGATTAATTTAAGCCAATAATCGAGATATTTTTTCTCATTGTTAAAAGTTGTGGTTTGAAATTCCAAGTATTTGGCTTCTAACATCGGGAGTGTGATTTCATTCCAGTCGTTTACAATAAGGACGGGTAAATCTTCAAACATTGGATCTAAAGATGAACTGATCACTATCGGGATTGCTCCCATCAATAGAGCTTCCCAGGTACGATGACAATCTAGCCCATTTCCTCGAGGACTAACTACAAATATTGATTTTGTCAGATCTTCTAAATATTTAGAAAATGGCTTCGGAGAGGAATGGAAGCAAAAGGGCTCATTGATAAAAGTATCAAAAACGATTACTCTTTTTGATGGGTTTGTTTTTAGGTTTATATTTAGGTATAAAAAAATATCTCGGGATTGTTGATGAATAAATTGTGAGGCATTCGTTAGTGTTTTAATATTTCCATGAGGCCAGTAGCTATTGGCAACACCGATTGGAATGGGGTGTAGTTTAGGATGAAGGTAATTTTCTACATTTTGCCCAAACCAGGCAATCAATTTTGGATCGTTTAATTTGTGAGCATAGTTTCCCGGAATGGGAAAATCACTATTGTGAGTGATTAAAATATATCGTGATGTAATTTTATTATGAATTGTAGTAAAAAAATCTCCGAGATAATCAGTTTTTACAAAGATAGTATCCCCATTTTTGACTAATTCGGGATTGATGTTTCTTGTTATTTCATCATATGTGAAATTACAATAGCTCCGGAAGGAATCTCCAGAGATGAAGGGATAACTAGATTTACGCTCGTTTGAGTTTAAAACTAAAGGGATTAGAAAAAAACTGATGATAAATAGAGATTTTTTTATTTTCATATGTAAAAATTAGGCTATTGAAATTTTTTGAGTATTACATTTCATGCATATTAAATTATATTTAAAAAGAGGCTATAGGAAATGCTTTGTACTAATTTTTTTCGGTATAACCCAGTTATTGGGAAGTACTGGTTTGTATGGAGTAGAAAAACCAAAGCAAGCAGTAACGTATACATTTAGTGGTGGGCGCTTTGGAGATAATGTTTTAGCATATCTACATGCAAAATGGTTTTCTTATCGGTTTGGCGTATCTTTGTTCTATAAAAAATTCCCCTATAGTGATCAATTATGCTTGAGTGATTATGAAATTCCTTTCAAAAAATTTTCTCAAAAAAATTTTCAAAGAAGTTTGGTCCTCCAAGAAGAAGATAATATTGAAATGAAAATGAAGCAGTCTGTAAATAATTTATCGACTTTATATACAATAAAATATTTTGGAGAAACGTCATGGGGACAAAATTCACCTTTTAATGTCGATTGGGAAGATGTACATTTTCGTGCAATTATAAAACAAATGATATCTCCTAAATATCCAATAGATAACAATATCCAATTGCCAAAAGATTGCCTTTCTGTGGCCATACATATTCGGACCGGGGGAAATTTTGAACCTGATATGCACGATGTTTGGCCATTAAAAGCTCCACGTCCTGAATTTTTTATTGAACAATTGAGATATTTATATACATTTTTGGGCCAAGTTCCATTATATGTGCATATTTTTACAGATGATCAGCATCCCCAGAGGTTGAGAAAACTATTTGCACAAAAGTTGAAAGATTTGAATCTTAAAATTAATTGTAGTGACCCAGTTGAAGGGTGGTCTAATAGGGTGTTAGAAGATTTTTTTGCTATGACAAAATTTGATTGTTCGATACATGGTGATTCAAATTTTTCAGTTTGTGCAGGTTTAATTTCAGATTATAAAGTTGAAATCAGGCCCATTTCTGTTAAAGAAGTGGGAGATAGAATTGTAATTGATCGTATTCTTATGCGATTACATCTTCATCCGACAGACCAAGTTGAATATATAGATATTTGACTATATAAAAAAATACTAATTATATTAATTTTTTTGGTGTGATTTATGGATAATATTTATCGATTAGTTGAGAGTAAATATATAAATCCTGTTCTAAACGGAATGCATTGTTAGAATTTTTTATCCTAAAATGAAAGTGTTTATCCAGAAGTGAATTTTTACTGGCAAGCCAGTCGTTCATTGAATAAAAATCGAATCTAGGAGCAGGTATTAATTTTATTTTGTGTTGTTTAAGAAATCGAGCAATGACTAAATCATCATTGGAGAATTCATTATTAAATAGCCTCTTTTTTTTATGTACAAGCATTTTTGCTACATCGGTTGATAAAATGAAACCTGATCCTGTTCCAAAGTGTTGATTTAGGCGAAAATTATATCCAATGTGAGCTGAATAGCATTTTTTTGTGGGGAGAGAATTGAGAAATTGTAATAATTTTGGAAATACATAAAAGGAGGATAAATTAGTCCTTAAAATGTAATCGAATCGATCAATTTGAGAGAGAAGAGCTTCAATTGAAAGGATAGTCTTATTTAAAATTCCAGGTATTATGCATTCGGCTGTTTTAGACCAAATTACATCCTTATGAATGTAATAGTTGGCACTTAAGTTTGGATCAGCTTTTATGAAGTATGCGCTAATGCGGGAGGGATCTGAGTGCATATAAGATCTCCAAAGGCTTTGAAGTTTTATATATAATGGAGTATGATCTGATGCAATAATAAGAATAAGAACACGAGGATGATCGTTATTTTCTATTCCATAAAGATTTTTCGTGCTTATACACATCAATATAGATATCAATATGATATATTTTAGTAACAACCTCAATAGATCCCTTCAATTTAAACTTAAATCTTTATATCTATAAAGATGTTTTATTCTGAGCAAAAGTAGGAACGGCAGCTGTCTTTTAGGGTGTCGGGAGAGGTGAATTTAGCTCCTTTTTTTGCTTGGAGATACCGGGCATTGCCTATTTCCCATGGGGGCATTCCCTGAGGCGCATTATTTCTTTTTATGAAGCGGTAGATTTTTGGGATTTGGTGGGGGTTTTTGTGGATGTAGATTTGTCCGTGGCATACTGTGAGAAGCTCCATGGAGGTTAGTCCGCCAGATCTTGTGAAAGTAGCATCAGATCTATGGAGGAGGGAGGCTATGATTTGATCATCCTGGTAGGGGAGAGGGACAATTGTTAAATTTTTTGGATAGTTAGAGGTTTTTTCTAAAAGACGATTAATGTCTTCTTGTAATGAGGTTTTAGTTGTTTTCTTATGGCTGCAAAGGACAAATAGATGATCCTTCCTATTTAGATAGTTATTTTCTTGAAAGATCTTAATGAAGCCTTTGATGTAGGAAAGAGCTGTTTTTTTATGAGGATAGGTTCCGAGCATAAGGATAGCAACTTTATCTTTTGGATCTATTGAGTAGGTAATCGCATTTTTCTTTCGTGCTGCTTTTGCAGAGCCGAAAGAAAGAGCGCGATGGATTAAATGGGTGTCTTTTGAGTTGTTTGAGAAAATATTTAAAATAAGGGGGGAGTTTTTTAGGGGATGGGATTTTTCAAATTGATTAAAAGAGGATCGGATAGGGAGTTGGTTATAGAAGACTTCATTTTCTGAAAGGTTGCAATTTGTTTTCCAAAATTGATCTGGTGTTTGATTGGGATTGGTTAAAAGAGGAGTTGTTGTGAAAAGTTGTAGGACTTGTTTATCTTTTTTAGAAAGGTGTCTTATAGGTAGAAAAAAATGAAATGCCTCATTTGAGGGGAGGTCGGTAACGATTTTTTTAACTTTTATGTGTTTTTTTTTATAATAGTTAACAAATCTTACAGCTTTTAATAGGGCTTTGGTTCCCATAGGTTGAGTATCAATTACTTGATCGATGTCTTCTTTTAAAAGGGTATAAATAGCATGAATAAAGATTGGTAAGAAAAAAAAAGCATCAGCTGCAGGTTGTGCTGTACTATAAAAATTTAGGGCAGCGACATTTCCACTACTTTGTGCATTATTCCACATTTTAGCAAAAGAGCCGCCTAGTCGTTTTCCAAGCCAGTCAACTAAGAGATCAATTGTAATAATTTTAGCTTCAGGATATTGCAAGAGAATTTCTCGATTCTTGGCTTTAGCCGCTTGTAAGTGGCCGCTACCACCGGAAGAGGTGATCAATAGAAAAGATTTAATAATATTTCCTGCGGTTTAAAGGTTATTAACCTGAGTTTTGGGTTCCCCTCCCATAAAATCAAGCTTTTGTATCAGAACTATCAACCTTTATCGTTACAAATAGATTTTTGGCTATTTTTTCTCAAAAAACTGCTATTTCTTGCGTATAAGGTTTTAAAGTTAAATAACTATATTAATCCTTCATAGATAGTAAAAACTCAGCATTATTATTTGTTTTCTTTAATCTTGCTATTAGCAAATTCATTGCATCTAATGGTGAAAGGTCAGCAAGTGCCTGGCGTAAGGTATAAATTTTCTCAAGTTCTCCTGGATGGTATAAAAGTTCTTCTTTTCTTGTACCACTTTTAATTGCATCTATAGCTGGGAATACTCGACGTTCTGCAAGTTTTCTATCTAAGACAAGTTCCATATTTCCTGTCCCTTTAAACTCTTCATAGATAACCTCATCCATTTTAGAGCCTGTATCAATCATAGCTGTTGCTATAATGGTAAGAGAGCCACCATGTTCAATATTTCTTGCTGCTCCAAAACATCGCTTTGGTTTGTGTAGTGCATTTGCATCAACACCGCCTGATAAAATACGTCCTGAATGAGGTTGAACGGTATTGTACGCTCTTGCTAATCTAGTAAGTGAGTCTAATAAGATGACAACATCTTTTCCTTGTTCTACAAGTCTTTTTGCTTTTTCAATACACATTTCCGCAACTTGACAATGACGTTCTGGGGGCTCATCAAAAGTAGAGGAGAGGACTTCTCCTTTTACAGTTCGTTGCATATCAGTGACTTCTTCAGGTCTTTCATCAATGAGTAGAACAATTAAGGAGATTTTTTGATCATTTGCCGAAATGGCATTTGCGATGTTTTGTAAAAGAACGGTTTTTCCCGCTTTTGGAGGGGCTACTATGAGAGCTCTCTGTCCTTTCCCAATTGGGGAGATAAGATCTAATACTCGAGTTGAGTATTTTTCTTTTGAGGTCTCCATTAAAATACGTTGGTCCGGATGGAGTGGGGTTAGATTATCAAAAGAAATTCGTTCACGTAATTTTTCTGGGGTGAGATTATTAATTTTTTCCACTTTAAGAAGTGCAAAATATTTTTCCTTTTCTTTGGGGGATCTAATTTCTCCAAAAATTTCATCACCTTTTTTTAGGCCAAAACGACGGATTTGAGCTGGTGAAACATAAATATCTTCTGCAGAAGGGAGGTAGCTATAGTTAGGGGAGCGTAAAAATCCAAAACCATCAGGTAACACTTCTAGTGTCCCCTCCCCAACCAAAATTTCATGGGGACTAGCTGATTTTTGCTTGACAACTTCGAAGACAATTTGAGATTTTGGCATGTTCCCCACATTGGTAATTCCGTGATTGTGAGCATATTTTGTAAGATCATCTATATTTAATCTTTGCAGGTCTGCAATTTTGGTAATATGAGGAGCTTTAACCGGAGTGGGTGGAATCTCTGAAACAAGGGGTGGGACATCAGTTGTAATGTTTCTTAAGGGCTTTTTTTGGGCTTTTTGTTCTTTGGGGGAAGGTTTAGTTGTTGTCATCTTTGGCTCTTTTGTTTTCTTAGGGGTTTTGGGCTTGTTTGGATTCATGAATTTTGACCTATAATAGAGGAAGAACAGATTCTTTTAGTTGAGTTAAACTTCCATTGTTTTCAATGATGATATCAGCAATTTTTACAAGTTCATCTTGTGTTTGTTGGTTTGCCAATCTTTTTTCAAATTGATTATTTGATTGTTTAGTTTTATTAAATCTTTTTTTGCAGACTAATGGATCTGCTATTACAGTTACAATAAGGTCAAACCAGTCTTGCATATTTAGTTTATCAAAAAGTGGGATTTCAGCAACAAATGCTTTATAATTACTTCGTTCTTTCACGTTTTCGTAGTTTTCTTCTATTGTCCGTTTTACTTTTGGATGGAGGATACCTTCTAATGCATGTAGTTTTTCAGAATCATTAAAAACTATTTGAGCTAGTTTCTTGCGGCTTATCATTTTTTTAGAAAATATTTCTCTACCAAAAGTTTTAATCACTTGATTAATGGTTGATTCGTCTGTTAACAAAAGATCGTGAACGATGTCGTCTGCATTTATGACAAAAGCACCTAGTTCTGCTAAGATATGACCAATAGTACTCTTACCCGAGGATAATAAACCACATATTGCTATCTTCTTTATTTTAACATTCCCCCCAATTTTTTCCAACGGAAATGTCGACTTTTAGAGGTGTTTTAAGTTTTATAACATTTTCCATAACTTGAGTTATAGCCTTTCTACAAGTGGAGATTTCAGTATCTGGACACTCAAAAATAAGTTCATCATGGATTTGAAGGACTAAAAAACCTTCCCAGTCTTCTTTCAAAAATTTATTATCAAGGTCTATCATGGCCAATTTTATAATATCTGATTGGGTCCCCTGAATCGGAGTGTTGACGGCATATCTCAACCCTTGGGCTTTTGCAAAAGCATTTTTGCTTTTAAGTTCTGGCAATAGCCTCTCACGGCCAAGTAAAGAGGTTGCTTTACCGTCTTTGGTAGCAATTTCTTTGCAATATTTAATAAATTCTTTTACTCGAGGGTGCTTTTTAAAATAGGCAGAGATAAAGGAAGATGCTTCTTTAATATTTATACTTAATCCTTGAGAGAGCCCGAAGGCTTGTTGCCCATATAGGACACCAAAATTGACTGCTTTTGCTCTCGATCGCATTTCATCGGTTACTTTTTGAAGTGGAATAGAGAAAATTTCTGCAGCAGTTGCTTTATGGATATCTTCATCATTTGCAAATGCGTTTAATAGGGTAGGATCTTCGCTAAAGTGAGCAAGAATTCGTAATTCAATTTGAGAATAATCTGCTGCAATGTAGCTCCAGTTTTTTTTCTGAGGGCAAAAAGCCTCCCTAATTTTTTTCCCATCTTTGCTTTTGACGGGGATATTTTGTAAATTAGGGTCTGTAGAAGAGAGTCTACCTGTTGCAGTCACTGATTGATTAAATGAGCAGTGGATACGTTTTGTTTTTTCATTTACCTGATTGGGTAATGAATCCACATAAGTTGATCGAAGTTTTTCTAGAGTTCGGTATTTTAAGATAAGAGGAATAATTGGGTGTTCTTCAATTAATTTATTTAAAACATTTGCACTTGTTGAAAATCCAGACTCTGTTTTTTTTCCTGCTTTTTTTATTTGAAGATTTTCAAAGAGAATAGCACTAAGTTGTTTAGGTGAGTTAAGGTTGAATTCTTTTTTAGCTAAGATGAAGATCTCTTTTTTTAGATGATCAATTTTTGTATTAAAGTCATTTGATAGTGTTTGTAAAAAATCTACGTCGACATAAATTCCATTTCGTTCCATTTTAAATAAAATAGGAAGTATAGGCATTTCAATTTCTGTAAATAGTTTCCAAAGTTGTTTTTCTTTTAATTCGCTTTCGAAGAGGTTCTTTAGTTGGAGGGTATAATCAACATCTTCACAACAGTAGTCAGTTATTTGTTCTAATGGGATGTCTGCCATAGTCTTTTTGGATTTTTTTTCTCCTAAGAGAGTTGCTATGGGTGTTTTTTTAAAGTTTAAGCGATCGTTGACTAGAAGATCTAAATTATGTCTGGGCGCATTTGAATTGAGAAGATAAGAGGCAATCATGGTATCAAAGCTCAGGGAGCTAATGGTTAACCCATGATTTTCTAAAACGTGCATATCATATTTGATATTATGCCCAATAAATTTGTGATTGGGATTTTTTAAAAAGGGAGCTAAATGTTTAACAACTGTTTTTTCATCAAGAGCTCCATTTAGGGGAATGTACCATCCTCTTCCTGGTTTATCTGTTAATCCGATTCCAACTAATTTTGCTGTCATGGTATTTAAGCTAGTTGTTTCAGTATCGATGCAAATTTCTTTTTTTTCAGAGAGCTTTGTAAGAAGATCTTTTAAACTTTTTTCGCTATCAACTAGTTGATAATCGGTTTTAGTTTTTTGTGCGGTAGATTCTATCTTATCTAATTTTGGCTCCGCTCCTAATTCCTTTAAAAAGGTATTAAAATTCATTTCTTCAAAGAGTTGCACAAGTTTTTCACGATTAGGTTCTTTAAGTTGAAAAAAGTTTTCTTCCTTAGGAAATTGTACATCTAATTGAATGGTTGCTAATTTCTGGCTAATAAGGGCATTGTGTTTCTCTTCTTTAATTTTTTCTTCCCGTTTTTTATTTTCAAGCTTTTCTGGATGCGACAAAATATTGTTCAATGAATCGAATTTATTGAGAAGATCTACAGCTGTTTTAGGACCAAAACTTTTGATCCCTGGAATATTATCTGAAACGTCCCCGCAAATGGCTAAATAATCAATCATTTGATCGGGTCTTATGCCGTAAATTTTTTTAAAGTGAGGTTGGTCGATAATCAGATTATTTTTAAAGGTATTTAGAATACTAACGTTGTCATTCACTAGCTGACCAAGGTCTTTATCGCTAGAGCAGAGAAATACTTTCACATCCTTTTCTCCGGCCCATTTTGCAATCGATCCGATTGTATCGTCAGCTTCAACATAAGGAACCTCATAATGTGGGATTCCGGCAGATTCGCAGAAAGTTTTGGCAAATTCTAACTGAGGAAAAAGATCGTCAGGCATTTTTGATCTATGTGCCTTATACTCTTTGTATTGATCAGTTCTAGACTTTTTGTTATCTGGACCGTCAAATACACAAATTAGATGATTTGGTTGAAAATCCTTTCGCAACTTTTGTATAGAGCGGATAAATCCAAAAAGGGCATTGGTTGATACCCCTTTTTTATTGGTCATGTTCCGAATGGCAAAATATGATCGGAATAGGTAATTTGAGCCATCTAAAATATATAGTTTTTTCATTAGAGTGAATTTTGTATGTCGTAGTGGTAAAGTAGTTTATTATTCCATTTCTGTTGTCTTGGAATGCCTAATATTGACTCTTGAAGTTGCCCTGATAAAAGGTCAAGATGTCCATTTACAAGATCTTGAATGGGGGATTTTTTGTGACTAAATCGAACCACTTGGTAAGCGCTATCAGGATCGATATTTGCTGCATGTAAAAGTTCGTTTAATGTTTCATTGTAACTAGAGGTTCCATCATCTACATAACCATGTGTTTGAGCTGTGGGACCTATAAAGACTCTTGCCCCATATTGATCTATAAGATCTGTTTTGTTTAAACCTTTGTTCAGTCGAGCTTTTAAAACAATTCCTATAAATTGTTCATAGGCTTGTGAAGTAATTTCGATAAGATCTTGATAGGAGGCAGTTTTATTTTTTCCTTCTGGTAGTTTAGAAAAAGAGGGGAATTTTTCTTTATACTTACCATCGGTTAAAGTAACAGAATCTACCCCATATTTTTGCATGAGATCCCAAAAATTAAACATAGGTCCGAATTTTGTTCCCACAGAGCCTATAATTGCAACTTGACTGGAATTTATTTTTTCACTTGCACATGCTATATAATAGCCTCCAGATGCACAAAGGCCTGAAGTATATGCATAGATGGGCACATTGAAGCGTTTTTTGTATTCAAGTAGGGCTTTATAGATAATATCACTATCTATTACCGTTCCACCGGGACTATTAATATTGAGTAAAACAGCTTTAACACGATCATTTTTTAGAAACCCTCTCCTTGAAGCCCTTAAAAAACTTTCAACGAGTTCGCCATTGAGATGAGCATCTCCTATAACTCCATGAATATCGATACGTAAAATAGCAGGGGTTGTTTCGGCAAGTACTTCTGAGTTTCCTTTCTCATCGGGCATAATTTCCATCACGATATCTTCATCTGAACTTTGATATGAGGGTGAAAAGGAAAATACAAGTGCAGCAATGATTACAAGTCCAATTAAAACACCTACCATTGCAAGAAGGGCATTAAAAAAAGAGCGTATTGCAGAAATAAAAATTGATTCTTTTACAATTTGCATAAATTTTTCCTTATGTGTGGGTCATTATACTTTTTTATTTGTAGGTGTTGTAGTAAAAAATAGTTCAACTAGAACCAGTATACCAAAAGTTAAAAATAGAATAAAGAAAACTGGGTGCACTGGAATTTTTAGGGCCAAAAAGAAGAGTACTGGAAATTGTAAAGCTGTTGTTATTTTTCCCCAACGCATGGATTTGTATTGATAATTACGCCATCGATTTCGAATTATTAAATAGATTGCAAAAATAAATAGAGCGATATCTCTGGAAAGCATTGCAACAAGTTCAAAAACTGTTAACCTATTTTCAAAAAAAAGAACACCTAATACAAAAAAGACAAAAAATTTGTCCATTAGGGGGTCTAAAATGGCACCAAGTTTAGTTGTATGTTTATAAAGTCTTGCTAAATACCCATCAAAACAATCAGATATCATTGCAACTAATACAGTACACACTCTGACATCAATACGATCAATGAGAAATAAAAGAGCTAAAGGTCCCCTTAAAAGGGAAAGTATGTTTGACAAAGTGAACATTCAATCAATTAATTTATTTCTTTTCTTTAACTTATAGCAAATAAGAGCAATTACAGTCACACTGAAAGCGATAAATAAACCAATATTGATGATTTTTAGATGAGAAATAAGTGTATCAAAGTTGTGCCCAAGGCTGTAGAAGCCAAAGAAAAAAAGACAAGACCACAATGAACAGGCAATAAAATCAAAAATAATAAATTTGTAAAAGGACATTTTGGTCATGCCCGATGACATAAAAAGACAATTACGAATACCAAATGGAATAAATCTGCCTATGATAAAAGTCCAAAAACCATGTTTTTCATAGAATAGTGAAATTTTTTCTACTCGTTTTACTGGCATGGCTTTTGCAAAAAATGGGATTTTTAGTAATTTACTTCCAAATTTTCTTCCGATCCAATAGGAAATCCAGGCTGAAAAAATACATCCGAAATTAAAAGCGAAAAAAAACACAAAAACTTTTTCAGGAAACATAGTCGCTGCTAAAAATGCACTAATTATAAGAATAATATCGATGCTAATGGGGACGTTTGCTCCAGCAAGCAATATTAATAAAAACAAAAAAAGCGGAGCTTGGTCTTGATAGGTAATTATTTTTTCGAGTAACCAGTGTTGATCCATAATTATGATGTTGGGTTGGAGGCCGTTGCGGGTTCTTTAGAAAATACCGGTTCTGATTTAGGCTCATCATCTGCAATTTCGAGTTTTTCATTGCTTTCTGTAAGTTCTTTAAATTGCTTTCCTAGTGATCGTATTGCATATATCCAGCACATAAAGATAATGAGTAAAATTCCTGCAACGTACGATGTAGTCATAGCAAGTGTACCAAAAATTAATAGGAGAAATTGTTGAATTAAGGCTCCTCCTGATTTTCCTAGTCTTGATCCTACGCCGTCAATAGCTGCTTTTCCCCTTAATTTACATTCTTTACTAAGGGGGATAAAGGAAATTTCTTTTGTCATGTCAAAAAAGGTGAATTTGCAGGATTTAGAAAAACAATTTTGTAATGAGCCCAAAAATGCGCACAGAGCAAGAGGTGTCATTCCAACAAAACTAGCAATGGCTCCTAAAAAGCCCACTTCTTGAAATAGAAGATAGATAAAAAATAAAATTCCAGTAAGTAATAAAATAACGGGGGTAATATATGCGCTAAATGTCCACCCAAAGCGTCGCATAGATTGACCGCATAGAAAAAAAGCAAATAAAGTAGAGGTGATACCCACATAGGTTATGACTTTACCCATATATATATTATAATCTGCAGCATATGGGTGAAGGAGATGCACTTGATTTTTCCAAATAACTTCAATTAAATTCAGTGAAATGTTGTAAGTTAAGACAATGATTGCAATGCAAAGTAGGTATTTTGATTTTGATAAGTATGCAAAGTTTTTCCGGATTCCGAGTTTAATTTTTGTTTCCGGATTTTCTAGTGGTCTACTGTTTACAATTTCTTGTTGATATACATTGTGGGATAACCATCGAAAAATGGCGATGCTAATTAATCCAGTTGAAATGATTAAAAAACAAATTAGCATGATGCTTTGTCCCCAACGATCACCTCCCATCCAAATTTTGCTATGTAAAGCTGAACTAGATAATAAGATCCCCATTTGCCCTGCGGCAATTGTTGCTAGGTTTGCTCCCACACCTAAAATAGCGTAAAATCGTTTTGCTTCTTTTATATTGGTAACTTCATTTGCAAAGCCCCAAAATAGCACACTCATGATGATTGTTCCCCAAAGTTCACTCATTATGTAAAAAAGTGTAAAGGTCCAATTTCTGAATATGGCTATGAGTCCTTGGAATCCAATTGGTAGCATAGATTGAATTTTATCAGCGAATTGATGGGGATGAAGAGAAGCCTGATAGGGGTAAAAAACACAAGCAAAAAGTAAAAAGAAACCGACAAAGCTAAGCATTAAAATATAAAAAACTTTTTCACGATTGAAACGATTTGAAAGTCTTGTAAAAATTAAAGTACTTAAAAAGGCCATTGGTAAAATAGCCCATATTTTAACAAAAGGAATTGCTTGGGCTCCAGACGAAGGTGCTGTAATAAGGAGAGAGTCTTTTACGCATTTCAACATACTATAGTTAAATACGACAAGAGAGTAAATTAATAGCATTGGAATGAATTTTTTTAATTCTCTTCTATGGATCGGCCAAAACAATAAACGCCATTTACTAAATTCTGCAGTGGCTGCTTGTGTCATATAATTTTAAAAACTCCCAATTTCTGGATTAGTTTTGATGTAATTTGAGTTTTTTTGGAAAATGGATGAAAAAAAAGCGAACTTTTTTGAGTTTGGTTAGATTGTGAGGAAATCTTCACTACACCAAAGCTCGAAATTTTAGTACTCACCTTTATCCTTTTGTTAGGGCTGTTTAGCCCTGTTTTTTTAGATTAGGATTAGATTATTACCTTTTGAGACACATATTATACTGGTTCTGCTTTAAAGCGCAATTGTTTGCTGGTTTTATATAGTCATTTGACTCTAAAATAATACCTTTTTCTTTGGGCTTTTGCTATAATCCATAAAATTTATCTCACTAATATTAAGAATAATAGAGAAATAAATGGAATAAAATACAATCAAAATTTCTTTGCAAACTCTATCATTTTAAAATTCAATGACTATAAATTGGAGCTTTTTTCAACTTAAATCACTATATCTTTAATAGTAGGCTTTAGTTTTTTTTGAGTACTTCTAGCGCGGGAAGAGTACCAAATTCAATAAATTCTAACGTGGCCCCGCCACCGGTAGATAAGCAAGTGAATTTTTGAGAAATCCCCATTTGATGAATAGCAGCTGCAGAATCACCTCCTCCAACAATTGACATGGCAGGGTTATCAGCAATCATTTGAGCAATTTCTTGAGTGCCATTTTTAAAAGGCTCTAATTCAAAAACACCCACAGGGCCGTTCCAAAAAATTGTTTTTGCCTTAGAGAGGAGTTCTTGCCAGTATTTGAGTGTATTGGGACCAATGTCCGCTCCTAAATAACCTTGGGGAATGCCATCTGTAAAATTAATTGTTTTGGTTTCGGCATTCTTTGACAAACTTTTTGTAATTACAATATCAAGTGGAAGTTGTATATCTAGGTCTTTCCCTCTTTTTTTTAGTAATTGTTTTGCTGTGTCAATATGACTCTCATCAACAAGAGAATTACCAATTTCTATACCCATGGCTTTAAGAAAAGTAAAAGCCATTCCTCCACCAATGAATAAGCCATCAACCTTTTCACAAAGGGCTTTTAATAAACCAATTTTAGTTGAAATTTTACTTCCACCAATTATTGCATAAAAAGGCGATTTGGCTTGAGTTAATAAATTTGTGAGGATAAGTACTTCTTTTTCGATAAGAAATCCAGCACTGTGATTTGGTATTTTTTCTGCAATGTAGTAAGTGGAGGCATGTTTCCTATGAGCTGTTGCAAAAGCATCATTGATATACACATCTACATTTAATTTAGCTAACTTGTCGACAAAGTCACTATGATTTGTAGGGTCTTCTTCCCCTGGATGAAATCGCAAATTCTCAAGTAAAAGTACTTGTCCGCTTCCTAGTCTTGAAACTAATTTTTCTGTTTGCTCCCCTATACAATCAGGAGCGAGTGTGACAGGCATATTTAAGAAGTTTGTTTCAGATAAACGCTTTGCAATAGGGGCTAAGGAGAGCTCTTCGATCCTAGTTCCATTTGGTCTTCCAAGATGGCTCATTAAAATAACCGTTCCACCTTGGTTTAGGACAAACTTGATTGTAGTCAAGGACTGTTGAATTCTTGAATCATCAGTAATTTGTCCATTTTCATTAAGAGGGACATTAAAATCTACACGAATTAAGGCTTTTTTGCCTTTTAGAGATAAATCTTGAATTGTAGTAAACTTCATTTTTTATGAAATAAGAGGACATTACCTACTGGTCGTTCGCCATCTTGATTGTCTCCAATTTCATCTTCTCCTGTTGTACGTTTTGAATAAATTGTTAGGTCATCATAATATAAAGTTGATGAGTAACCCCCATCTAAATTTAATGCATACTTACAACCTTGTGATAACATAAAATCAGCAAGTTTTGCAATCGACATTCCAGAACTTATGTCACTTTGTTTTCCTTCAACCATAACAAATATCCATATCCCGTTGTCTTTCAAACCTACAGCACTTCTAGGAAAGTCCATAACAGCAAAAGAAAAAAGAACTTTTTCTTCAAAGTAATTAGGGATTTGATAATCCATGACTAAAACAGGAGTTGAGCCTAAGATATGATCCATTCGATTCCAGTCTTCTAGAGTTTCAGGATGAAAAAAGGGTAACAAATTTCCTATTTCATCAGAATCTAGTCGATCGATTAATAAATTATCACCAGTGCCATTCCAACCGAGGGCCCCTCTACACCGATCTGTTGGAGAGGAGCGTACGCCATTAATTTGAAAAATTCCTGAGGGGTTCCCCATATTTTCTCCACCTCGAAAAAAACCGGCATTAATTGCAGCAATTGCACCATGTTTTTTTGCAATAGAACTTGGAGTTTGGACACCATCACAATCGACAAGGGTAATAGAGTATTCTGTAGGGTCAATTTCTAGGATATGTGCAGAAATTTCCTCATCTTGATAATGAGTGTATGCAATTTCTTGTCCCCATATCGGAGCTATAGTAAATAATAAAAAATATGAAAAATATTTATAGTTTAAGAATTGAATCAATTTCATTTGTATATTTCCTTGAATAACATTTTAGTTTTTCCATGCTTGCTTTGTGTAGTTTAAGATTACTTGTTTTAGAAGCTGCGGTAGCTAAATAAGCATATATCCTCCAAGGGTATTGAAAACGTTTAGACAAAATAGGGTTTTTCGCAAGTTCTAATGATTTTTTGAAATAGGAAATAGATTCTTGATATTTACCTTGATTAAATAAAACAAGACCATGCCAAAAGGTATAGTGGCGTCCAAATTGGTTTGCTAACTGTAGAGTATCTTTTGGGTTGGCTGTAGAGGCAAGTAGAAGGTCGGCTTGAATAATTTCTTTTAGAGATCGAGATGTTAGTTGAGTTGTTGCAGCTTTTACAGATTCTACGATTTCAATGGGGTATATGCTTTGATCAAAAGCAATACCGATATCGCCAAGAACAAAAAACGAAAAATTGGGATTTAAGTCTTTGATTGTATTATTTAAGTTTACAAGGTTAAAGTCTCTTATATCATCCATGGTGATCACACAGTCATTGTGTCCTTTTGAAAAAATTACTCTAAGTTCATCTGCAATTGGTTGATCTGAAGGTCCTCTAGCTGTAATTCCACCACTATAATGAGCATCTAGAAAAAACCCGATTCGTCCACTGCAATGATCCATCATTTCAGAAAGTCGATCAACAGTGTTTCCTTGATAAAGAAAGATATTAGGGTAAGGTTTCAGGGTTGTTTTAGCTTTATCAAAGAGATCTTGCCCGAGTTCAACACTGTGAACTTCATCAAAATATTTTGCAAAATATTTGGTGCTCACTCCTTGAAATGTCCCTGTTTCAATCATTGATTCGACTTCAAAGACATCAACGAGTTCTTCGATTAATTGAGAGCTAAGATGACTAGGGCCATTTGAAGCAGAAATAGTTAAAGCATGAATAGGAGAAGTTAAAAGGCAGATAAATGATAAAAAAACATATACTGAAATTGCTTTAAAACTAAATTTTTTAGAAAAATCTGCAATTATATTTAAAAGCTTCAGAATCGATCCTCTCGTTAGTAGGGTCAGCTTTGATCCTTCCGAATCTAAGAGCCTCTTTTCTAAAATAGTTTTGGTTTTTGGAACAATTTTGGTATTTTTTTTCACAAGTTATCCTTTAGTTATAGATTAAAAATTACATTTGATCGAGGGTCTGTATTCCAAGAATATCCAGTCCTTTTGCTAAAATACGTGAGGTTAACTCACAAAGTAAGAGTCGTGAATTTTGTTCTTTTGAACCATCTACATGACAATCGCGAAAAAATGCATGGAAATGTTCAGCTAAATGGTAGAGGTAGTCTGTAAGCCGGTTGGGCAATAACTCTTCGTCCATCGCAGATAAAGCTTCTCCAAAACGACGTAAATGTAGACCTAGTATGACCTCTGAGGGATGAGAAAGGGTAATTTTTTCACTTGAAATAAGATTATCGAGATTACAATTTACTTTTCTCTTAATACTTTGGACTCGAACGTAGGAGTATAGAATATAAGCCGCAGTGTTTCCTTCGAAACGGAGCATTCTGTCATAACTAAATGTGTAGTCTTTTACCCGATTGCATGAGAGGTCTGCATACTTTACAGAACCAATGCCTAAAATTTTGGCCGCATGTGATAAGTTAGGAATATTTTTTTGTTCTAAAAGGACTTTTGCTCGCATAACAGCTTCGTCTAGAAGATCAATGAGTCTTTCTGTTTCACCTTCGCGTGTTTTAAATTTTTTCCCATCAGGGGCTAAAACCAGACCAAAAGTGACATGTTCAAAGTTAACAGAATTGGGGTCTAGATAGCCTACTTTTTTAGCAGCTGCATTTACCATTTTAAAGTGCATGGATTGGCCAACGTCTGTGACAATGATGATTCTTGTGGCCT
>Ga0180438_10005294_pt1 | contig 18025 bp, 29 predicted proteins | sample SS_ome_12_FD_132455 | JGI IMG/M metagenome (GOLD analysis project Ga0180438, IMG submission 132455) | Hypersaline lake sediment archaeal communities from the Salton Sea, California, USA - SS_3_D_2 metaG | ecosystem: Environmental > Aquatic > Non-marine Saline and Alkaline > Hypersaline >...
CTGCGGGGCCCTGGCCGCAGCGGCGGTCGGACTACTTTTTCTGTCGTCCATTGTCAGTGAGTACAGAGAGGAGGAGTAATGGTTGCGCCGGCTGCATTTCGTAAATACAAATATGCTATTTCCCCGCCAATCCCGCTGTCCATGGTGACGGAGGCCCTCGACCAGCTGGACTCGCAAATGTGGGAAACGATTTCCGTTATCCCCATTGGAGTCGGCAGGACAACGTCCATTTTCACCCCCGGAAAAGACCAGGCCGAAATTGCCGTCTGTGTAGTATGTCGTAGCCATTTTATCAACGGAGAACCTCCGCCACCTCCAGCCATCAAATTGTAAAATGAGCTATGTGGATGAGATAGGCTGCTCGTACACGGTGCAACCGGACGCCTCCCTGCTCTTCGAGGACGGCGTACGGTACACCCTGTCCGAGGCTCTCATGGTATCCAGGTCGGGGGCGCAGGGGGATGACCTGGCAAAGCTCCACCTGGTTAAAAAGGCCTTCGACGGTGAAATAGTGGGGCCAGTCGTCTCGGCCAGGGAAAAATGCCCTGTTTGTCGCGGAAAGGGGCGTCGTTGGCATCCTGTGTGGGATACCTACTATGAGTGCCGCGACTGCGACGGGTCCGGGTATGTCCCCGACCTCTGAAAATGCCCTCCCCGCTGCGATACAGGCCCGCCGGCAGGGCATAGGCCCCGACGCCGTGGTCTGATTGCCCTGGGCCCTCCGGGGGCTCCTAGCGCCTCCTGCGAGCCCTCCGCAGGCGCTGTATGTACCGGGCCTCATAGTACCGCTGCCAATCGTCGACGGTATTGAGGTACGGGGCAATCTCCAGGGCCTTGATCATGTTTCGCATCGCCCAAGTGGGCTGATAGCGATCCGGGTCCATTTTGGACCGGATAGCAGCCTCCGTGGTGGCTGCTCGACGCTTGCCTTCCTGCCGCCGTGCCTCGACAGCGGCCCACATACGCTCAGACGCGCCCTCTACGGGCGGATTGCGTCTCATAGTACCCTCACGTTCCCATCGCGGTTGTGGTAATCTGCCAGCCGTCTACGGTCGCCGTAGCCTGCCGTATCAGGTCGGCATCGACACCTTCGACGGCCTTCTCGGGTGCCGCCGGGTTCGGGCGCACATCGGCCTCTATTGTCTCGCCCAGTTTCTTGAGTACTACGGGATTTACGAAATGCTCCCAGGCGTTGCGTCGCAGGCCGTCGGTATAGGAGGCCTTTCCGCCCCCTTTGGCCACGAGCCCTACAATGACTCCTCCCCGGGCGACACCGACCTGGTGTACCGCATCGTCGAAACGCAGGTCCGTACGGTCCCCGTCTACGATCGTCGCAATCCATTCAGAATCGACGGGCGTTCTGGACAACTGCGCGACCCGTATCTGGTTGGGGAATGCGCCGTGAGCCTTCTTACCCTCCTCCAGGGGCTTCTTGGTCAGCACCACTTTTCCCCTGGCCTCGACGGAACGGCGGAAAACCATCACCACGTTTCCCCCGCCCTGCAATACCTTGAGAGCGTTTATCCCGTTGACTTCAGACCAGGAAAAACACAGGTAGTAATTTGTCGGCCACCCCTTGGACATCGAGACATTTCCCGAGAGGGCCCTGTCGGCCCCGCGCCAGGTATTTGCGCTCATCCACGATCTCATTTTCGGAAAATCTTTGGTATAATCGTACGAAACGATACCGCGCTTTCCCAGTTCTATCAGCAAATTCTTTCCCGCCAGGCTCTTGCCCTTTTCGTCAACGGCCTTATGCAGGCGCAGCGTGTGTACGGGCAGGTCCGATGTCCCGTTAAGACGCAGCGCCATGGGAACCCCCAGCTGTCGTGCTCCGCGCAGGAATTCCAGGGCTTCATAGTAGAGCACATCGTTGTACGTGTTTTGCATGACCCCCTCGACTGCCCAGCACAGCCACATCAGATGCGTTCGCCTGATACGCGCAGCCTGTACCGTGTTGGTGGTTCCGCCGTAAAACGCCTGCATGCCCTTGAGGTAGAAGTACTCCATGTCGGACGAGAACGTATATCCCTCTCTCAGTCCCGTTGCGGCGAGCTTTTTGTATTGTGCCCAGAACTGCTGCTTCTCAAACGATCCGGTCCTGGTCATACCTCCCTGACCCGACGTGTTGAGGCAGACGGCCCGGCAGTTCGGCGACGCATAGGGGCACAGCGTGAAGGGGCGTATCTTATTCTGCGCGTCGGGCAACTGGTACTGAGGGTTCATATTTTTGTTGTCAATCACCGCATCGAATTTCTCGTGGTATTCTTTCCATATCGCGGAGACGATCGACGAAAAGGGGCTCCACATCTTCTCTTCCCGGGCCGCCCGGCGGACGTTTTCCACCAGGTTCTTGAACACCCACTGCGACCCGTGAAACTCTTTCTGAAACGACAAGAGAGCCCTGTCCGATGGAGAATGATACAGCACCACGTTGAGCCACCCGCCGGCGGACGCCGAGTGCAGGACTTTTGCCGACGCACACCCCAGAAACGCGGGAATGTTCGGAGACGCGAGCTTTTGTATCATCCAGGGTTCAAGGGTGTTCGAGAACAGTTTTTTATTTCGTGTGGAAGAAGCCCTGGCGAGCTTCTTGTGAAGGTCCGTCACCTTCTTGACAAATTCCTTCGACAGTTTCTTGCCCTCTACCCATTTCATATCTTAACCCTTATCGTTGAAGTTAAAAAGCGGGGGCCGGCAACTGGCCGGCCACGGGGGAACCCTGAAGCCCGCCCGAGGAATTGCGCGGCCCCGCTCGGGCCCTGCCACAGACCCTATACTCCGTCGATCATGCCCCGGACAGCCTCACGCTTTCTCTCCACCGAGTCCCGGTGCAGCTGCGCGGCGCTCGGCTGCGAAGCGCTCAGTTCGCGTATTTTTTCCCGCACGGCGTCCATCGAGATAAACGAAGGCTTTTTCGACGCGATGCTTTCCAGCAGCGCGATATGCCTGCGGGTCTGCGCGACATGGTTGCGATCAATCATTGCGCCACCTCTTCTTCCTGTGGTTCAACGGCGGTCTGCTCCGTCGGGTTGCGCTCGTCGCCGTCGGGGTACTGTTCGTGCTCCATCCTCGGACAGTCTTCCGGTCGAGCTATCTCCATCACCGAAAGGATCCTGTCGGTCTGTTCCCATCCGTAGTGGGAATCGAGCTTGCGGATCATCATGCTGCGTTTTGCGGGATCCTGAAGGATCTGCTGGATTTCGGGAGACGCGCCGATATACGCCGTCGCGGCCTGGTAGCCGGGATTGATCTGACGTGCCTGCTTGGGCATGGACGCGAAGGTGATAATCAGCGGAAGGAATTTCTCGATCATGCCCATCACCTTGTCCATCGTGCTCTCCTTTCCCGTCAGGGCGTCCCGTATATCAAGCGCTCCGAAAACCATTTTCCCAAACTCCTCGATCATGGCGGACCCGTCGCGGGGCCCCTGCACGTTTTTCATCAGCTCGACCAGGGTGCTCGTGCTGCTCTGGCTCTGGGAGAGCATCAGCGTCATGAACCGTTCGTTGCGCTCCCTTTCGGCGGAGGCCTTGTCGTCGAAATACTTGAGGACCAGCGGAAGTGCAGGTACGACCAGCCCCAGAATCTTGTCCCAGTCGAGGCCCTGCTTTCGCGTCAGTCCCATCTTTTCGGCGAACGTGAGCACCTCGTTGACATATTCTTTCGGGTCCGTCGCGGGACCGTTCTGCTTCGGGGCCAGGGCGTTGAGGGGGTCGAGGTTCTCATCCATGAACTTGTCCAGGTGAGCGTCCTTGAGCGCTTCCCGCGTCTGCTGCACTTCATGCAGACGCTTCTTCATCTGGTGCTGACGATACACCGGCATGTACTTCTGGGATATTCTGATCTGGATCTTCTCGCTCACCGACTTGGTCTTGCCGTCCTCGACGTCGCGCTTCTTGAACGTGAACACCAGGACGTACGCGCCCGGCCCCCAGTTTTTCGCAATACAGTCGATGGTGGGTACGCCGTTGCGCCACGACTTGACATATGATGCCATGGAGTCGTTTTCCGCATCGTCCGACCCCAGCTCCTTGAGCATGCACTGCCAGGTGCGGTTGGGTTTCCACAGGTCGTTGGCCTGGAGTACCTCGACAATCTCGTCGGGTATATTGTACTCGTCGTCGTCCTCGCGGATTATTTTCGCCCCGGACCCGGGCCCGAAAATCTCGCGCAGAGAGTCGTTTGCGAAAAACGCCTCGCTTCCTTCGTCGTTGGGAACGGTAATCTCGCCGGGCGGGGTGGTCGGCGTGGCAGCGCCCCTTTTTCTCTCGACAACCATGGGTTCCTCCTGCATGTAAAGGTTACGGGGTCTTGGCGATAGCGATCGCCGGGGCCCCTTTGGAGAAAAACGCATAGACCGCGACTGCGGCTATGGCAAGGATTCCAAGCGGAAGCACCGCCTTCCCCGCAGCCGCGCCGATGTCCTCGGCCAGGGTCGTGCCCTCATAGCTCCACGGCCTGTAGATCGTGTCGGGCATCAGGCCTGCTTCGCGTATCGCAAAGAAAGCCTCGAATATCTCCGACAGATCGGATTCGCGGTAGTCGTATTCCGAGAGAAAATGCGATGAGAAACGGTCCTGGTTTTCACGGGTCAACGGCTCTTTCCACTGTCGCGCCACCAGGATGTATCGCTGTAAAAAGTCTATGATGTTTCCACTCTCGAATCCGACTATTCTCCACATCGAGGGGTTTATCCAATCCCAGGAATGCCGGTCGCCGATATATTCGCCCATTTTCCAGGCGACTTCCTGTATATCGGTCGGCGCAATCAGGCGCACGACCGGCAGCGCCGGCTCTTGTTGGCTGATACCAAGGTACTGCATGGTCACCTCGACATGGCAAGGAGTAAAACAATAGCGGCCCCACCGGCCCCGAGAATAGCGATAGTGGACCCCTTAACCCCACCGCTCTCGGGGGCCGGCGCGGCACCGCCTTTCTTTCCTCCGGTCAGTCCCTTGAATGCGGACGCCAGCAGATTGCCGATACCTGATGAGCGGTTGATCTCGTCCAGCTCTTTCTGGGTCGCGGCGATCTCGTTGTCCAGGGGTTCGACCGATGCCCGGTATTCGCCGTAGAGCCTGGTCTGTCCGGTTATGTCCGCATAGCTGGGGGCGTATTCGATTGTCTGCCGGGCGGCAACGTCGTACGAGGATATTTCCGCGTACGGGTCGTACACGTCGAGAGAGGCAAGCTCCCGTTCGAGCCTGGCGATCTCCGCGTCGTAGTCCTGTCCCATCACCTGGTACTGCATAGCATGCTCCTTTATGACGCAAAATAAAAGACGGACGCCGCAGCCGCAGCCAGCAGAACCCAGGGGACTTTGCGTTCGTTCGTGCCGGGAAGCGGAGGCTCGCCTATCGCCAGCTCCGTGTCGACCAGGGACGGGTCGAATTCCAGCGTCTGCGAAACGGAAAGCGCCCCGCGATCGGGAACCACATATGTGCCCGTTTCAGGCACATATACCGTTCCCGTTTCAGGGTCGTACGGCCTCTCGATGTATGACGATTCGTACGATGTCAATTCCATCATGCCACCCTTTTGAGAAGATTCACGACATGCTTTTCCTTGAGAGCCACCGCAGCCACCATGACCACGATACCGCCGAGCATCAGGTACTTGATAACGTCCGCCACGGCGTCGTGGACGCCCTTCTGAGCGGCATGCTCCATGCTCAAGTCTCCGGTGTACTGCATGTCCGCCCCGAGCACTTCGTACTGCATCAGTCCACCTCGCCGGTCAACGGAGAAATCAGCCTGATAATTGCGTACAGTTCTCGTTCGATTCCCTTGAGCAGCGTGATAAGCTGCTTCATCTGCGGCGCTGGGACCACAACCAGATTATCGCCCCCGCCCCCACCAGCACTATCAGGACGGGGAGCACTTTTGGGACTCTCAGCGCCCCCGGGTCTATCCTCCTGTCAACAAACGAGATGTAATCCTGCACCGTCTTGATTCCCGGGTTGGCGTCCTGAACGTATTTCGGAAACTCCTGGGACGAAGAGACATACCGGAATTTCGGGTAGAATACCGCCATGTAGAGTGACTGCTTTGTCGGGAACGGAGCGTACTGGTGCAGGTACGGGTAGACCACGTTGTCCATGTATTCGTAGAAGGACGGATAGGCCCTGGAGAGCGCGAGGGAATCGGCGACGCCGAACACGCTCTGCGCCGTCGAGTCGAGCACCTGGATAAGCCCCCGGGCGCTTGAGTTGGGGTTTTTGACAAACGTGTCATAGGTGCCGCCCGTCTCGAAATTGATGAGAGCGTCGAGCCATGACGCGGGAACGCCCAGGCTTTGCGCCACATCTTCGATTTTCTCTGCCTGCCGCTCGACGATGCTCACAACAGAAAACTCCGCGCTTCCTCTTCGATTGCGACCATGAGTACGGACCCTGCTTTCGTACTCATTCCGTTTCGCATGATTTCATACTCGCGCTTCGCGCCGGCGTACGAGCCGTAGGCCTTGGCATCCGCCAGCCGTTCGGTCCATTTCCATCCGCCGTGGACCTTCTTTTCGAGTGCATGGTATTTCGAGCCGGTCGGAGAATACAGGACATACCAGCGGCCCTTCGCGGTCGTGTGTCGCCGGGGATTTGTTTTTCCGCCGGGGTTTTTCTTTTTGGGAATACGCACCAGGGAAGATTTCGGGTAAATGTACGTAGGATAGACAGGCCCTTGCGATACTGCTATTTCTTGTACCAGCACACGATCGCCTCTGTCTTCCAGTACCTCGAAACGACAATCGAGATCGCCGGCATCGATCTCCTTCTTGAATCGGTACACAGGATTTTTCTTGCCGGCCTTTTTCTCCCGTACGGCAATCCCCGCCTTGTACCCGGCCTCCCACGACTTCTTTTCCCGGTCGTTCTTGAAATCGGGAATGTACCCAAAACGGACGGCGGCGTCGGCATACCCTCTTTCATACATGCTGGGGTCATACCCCTTCATGCCGATACGCCCGCCATACATGCCGAGAGGGTCTTGAAGGTTTTTTCGACGGGAACCGCACGGGTTTGCGCGACGTGCGACCACCCGGCCCGAGGGAATCTTTTTCATGCCGCCGACGGAAGCATATTCTCCGCCGCGCACGGCTGCCTCTTTCGCGCTCTTTACGGAGGGATAGGCGTTCGTGCTGTAGACGTACTTGCCGTCTATGTATATGTCAATCTTCGGATATGTCTTGAAGCCGTAGCGGGGATTTCGTTTGACTTTACTCATAGGGTGAGGCAGAGAGGGTACATCCTTCATCAGCATTTGATATGCTCCCTGGATGGAATGGTCCTTGCGGAGATCCTGAAATCTCTCTACCCATTTCCGTGGTAATTCATCGACAGCTTGCAGCATTTCGTCTTTGGTCATGCTACCCTCATTTTTTCCGGTACGCATCTGGTATTCTTGAACGGGATCCACCCCATTTCCTTCTGGATCTCGTCTTCCCATTCGAGCTTTTTCTGAAGCGCCGGGTGGTTGTCCTGCCCGAAATAAACGAGCAGATTGTAGAGGTCCATCGACCTGAAATACCGCTTGCCGCACATCCGTTCGGGAAGAGAGGACCGGAACGTATAGTGCAGCACATGGTATCTGCCGGGCATGCGAAAGACGCGCCGTTCCTCCATCGTGTGCGATCCTATGAAATTCACGGCGAGGCTGCATCGTGACGCAAGGATTTTCCTGCGGTTGGGATGCACGACGCCTTCGAGCCCGCAGGCCTCCTTGAAATTCCCCTGGTGAGGGTATTGTTCTCCCAGCGGCAGACGCGGATCGGCGTCGACGAGCTTCTCGCCCCAGCAGTCCACCAGGTATCCCTCGACGCATTCGTGACTGCGTATGATGTCCTTGAACGTGGCGGGGTTTGCATCATGGAATTCGTCGCTGTCCGCCACGACCAGGTAGTCGTCGGGAGGCAGCAGAGCCCGGTGCGGTTCCAGGCACTCGATACGCAGCCCGCCCTCGCGGAACGTGCCGAACGTCCAGAACGCGGAGAACCCGTATCGGTCGAATATGTCGCGTATCTCGCGCATCTCTTCTTTTGTCCGGTCCTGGTTGGTATGCAGGTACGCGGTATAGGTGTCGTACCCGAAGGCCCGATAGTGCCGGGCCCAGTGAATCAGCAGGTCCATGTCGAAGTCGACACAGAACAGCGAGGCGAAGTGTACTCGACCGGCCATAGCCTACACGACCTCCGTCAATTGTGATTCGTCGACCGTCTCTTCGGACTGCTCGGCAAGCAGGCCGGCGCGTTCACGTATCTGGGACATCAGCCCTTTGATTTGAGACCAGTTGCGGTAGAGCATGTAGACGCCCGACGTGAAGAGGATTCTGCGCGGCCAGCGTCCCATAGCGTTTTTCGACCGTATCGCGTAGAACATGAGAAACGCGGGCAGCACATAGGTGTCGAACGCTCGCGGCTGTACCGTCTCCATGTCCCGGTCGAACTGTTCCAGTGTGTACATGTTCACCCCTGATAATTATAGTATACCACAGGGATCAGGGCCACGGCAACTTGTCCACAAGTTTCATAATGACGCCGACCAGGATTGACATACCCAGCACGATACCGGTCACCTTGCCCCAGAGGCCTTCGAGACGCTTGTCAATCCTGTGCATCATACTGATGGCCTCCCCGAATTTGTCGAAGAGGCGCTGTATATCCTGTTCGTTGCGCGTTACTCGAACAAGGGTCGCGGGTTCATCGCCGGGCATATGCCCTCACTTAAACGGCCTGAAAAAGGGAAAAAAATCTTTCACTCGTGAAGCAGTATACGTCGCATAGACGCTCGGTTGATAGGTCGGTTCAGTAGATGTCGGCTCGTATGTGTTCGGCGTTGCGTAAGAGTTGGTTGCATCGATCTCAGCTGTTCCATCATACGCAATGCTTGTCCACGGAAAGTTTAATTCGCCTACGAACCCGAGCCTGTAATTAGTCCCATTGGTCACACTCGGTTTGCTGATGTATGTAGCATCAACCCAAGATCCCGTTCCGCTTGTGGCCTGAAAAACAGGGGTCACGCCGTTCGTTATAATGGCAGCGGGGGTTGTGCCGCCCCCCCACATTACACCTTTACAATTAGCATTTCCTCCGGTTTGCTTGACATAAAATGTTAACTTGTCAATGTTTACCGATGCGTTCGCTTGATACACTCCCGCCGTCGCCTGATTCTGTACAACAGATAAAAATGAGCCGCCGACAGTGGTGTATCCAAAGGTGGGATCCACGATGACCGGATAGACGGCTGAATTCAGAAAGTCCTGTGGAACCGTAACGCTCAATATACCGTCGGAAAAATCCAGCGTACACCACGCCTCGGTTCCAACGGCGTCGACCGCCCTGGGACGATAGATGTGCAAGGCCTTGCCGGCCTTATATATCCCGCCCTTCATGGAAGAATGATAGAAGGCCAGGGAATTCACGCAGTAATCGGGACGAAACGCCCCCTGTTCGATTTCCTTCGATGTCAAGGCCTTCTGCACATCGCCATTGACGCTTTTGAGAGACGTGGTAAACCGGAAAATATTGGTAACAGGCTTTGACGCGAGGACAATCTCGAATTCCAGCCCGGGCTCGCCCGATATGGGCAGATTGTCCTTCTCGTAAATCCGGGCCTCGATACCGTCGGCGGAGGTCCAGACGAAGCGTTCCCCTTCGAGAACGACGCTCGACCCGGCCAGTTCTTTATCGAACCTGACCGAGACATTGCTCTGATTATTCCACGCTTTGAATTTAACCTGGGGATAGAAGTCCGCCTGCTTCGAGTCGCCCACCTCCACCGAGGTATGCTCTCTCAGGCTGTACTCGTACGCGGTCGTGGCAATCTGGTCAAGCATATCATGTATAGTCCTGCACCAGAGCGATACAGTCCCATTTGGTATCCGTACCGTTGTAAATGAATCCGATATAGTCGAACCGTCCGCCCGTAGGCGTAATCGTCGGCGACGGAATCGCGGCGGGGAACCTGTATATGGCGTTCCATGCCAGCGTCCTGGTTCCCGTCACGTCCTGCTTGATGCGGAACATGATCATCTGTCCGTCGTGGGGGTTGGTCGGGGCCCCCATGGTGCGGTTTCCGCCGAGGGTGACCCGAAACAGGTTACCCAGGCTCGCGTCGACCGCGATAGTCGCGGCGTCCGTCAGGGGAACGTACTTCGTGTAATCGCTGCGCGTACGCTGGGGGAACGTATTGTCGTGCGCGATGAACTGCAATATCTCGGCGGACGTGGCGGAATCAAGCTGCGCCGACACGTCGTGACCGAGCGCCACGTCCGTATACGTGTGCAGCAGGGTCCAGGCGTCCGTGTCGTTTTCCTTTTGCAGGAAATATATGGTGCTGCCGACACGCTTGACGCGAAGCCACTGGATGGTGAGCGAGTTGGCAGGCTGATACGTCGTTTTGCCCGTACACCATATCTCATAAATTGCGCTGGTAAAAGCAAACCGGACCAGGATAGTTCCGTCGCCGCTCTCGAAGTAGAACCCGCACGACGAGGCGCTGTTGCGGTCGATCTTCATCGCATGGTCGAAGTCGCCCTCGATGCCCGTGCGGTACGAGTCCCGCGTATTGTTCTGCGCGATGCCGTCCAGGGTATCGTTGGCGGCGTCGAGCTGCCAATCCCCCGACGTGATTGCGTCGGTCCCGACCCAGAACGGCTTGAGAGAAGCTTCGGTAAAATCGTCGCGGAAGCCCGGCAGGATGTCGATCTCAAGAACCTCGTCCCCCGACGGGTTGCGTATTGCGTCTGTCAACCCTATCTCGGCGGAAACCTTGTCGGACAGATACCCGGGGGTCGTATCGTTGCTTGAAACGGCCACACTGCTTCCGCCGGTACTTGAGATCTGTATGGTGTCGGGCGACTGTGTAATGGATATGTTTGCGCCCGAAACAAGCTCCCGCAATTCAAAGGCGTCCCCGACGCGCTGGGAGAAAATCTGGGCGTCTCCAGCTCCGCCGGCCGCGTTGGTCAGCGTCGGCAGGGCCGTGATCGTGACGGCATCGGATCCGCAGGTGATTGAGATAAGATCGCCGGCGAGCAGACTCTTGAATTCGAGGTCCACCCCGGTCTTTTGCTTGAATATCCCGCACCCGCCGCCGACGTTCGACGCAGTGTTGTTCTCGCCGGTGTCAGTCCCTACCCACGGCCCCTTGGTACGTCCAGGTCTGAGTCCCATTGACTACCCCCGGTCGGTGTATTCGATGTCGGCGTATGCGTCGAAGAAGCAGGTGTCGCCGCTGTACGAAGCGTTGATGGACTTGGTCATGTACGTCAACGACGTGACCACGGCCAGAAAATCTATCTCCAGCGAGATGTAGTATACGCCCGTCGCGGCATACAGAGACGGAGAGAGGAACTGGTCAACGGGAGACATTTCGTTGAGATTGCGAATTTCAATCTGTCGAAACGCCTCGGAGCCCAGGGAGGTCAGTTTCACCCAGGTGGTCGGCGCGGATGTCTGCTCGACGTAGTCTTTCAGCACGACGTTGTCATCGTCGGTCACGCTGGCTACCCGGTACAGGAATTTGCCTGAAATACCCAGCGGCCCTCCCGTTGTGATCACGTCGTTGGCCGCAAGCTCAGTCGTGAAGGCCCCGTCCCCCGCAGCCACCAGGGCGTTCGTACCGGCGGTCACGCTGACGGTTCCCGTCAATTGCGTCAGGGGCAGATACGTGTATGCCCGTGCCGTCAGGCTGACCCATATCCGATCGAAATGTTCCTTCTGTACAAGCCCGTCCGCGAAATTGGAATAGAGCCCCAGACGGTTTACCAGGATGGCCCCGTTCGGGTTTATCTCCCGGTTATTGATAGAGAAGAGCCTGTTGTTCCATGCCCCGGCGGCTATGTCAAAGTCGGCCGGCGGGGCGATCGCTGCGGAGTAGACGTTGGTCGCAAAGAATCGACGTTCGACGGAAAAATATTTGTTGGCCATTATTCCCCCCTCACAGGAGAAACGGCTGCGGGAAACGCCGCCTTGAACAGGGAGATATACTGTTCGTCGATAATCTCCTGCGCCGAAATGACGGACTTGAGCGTGATTGTCGATTTACCGACAAGACCCGGCCCCTGGATAAGCACACCACGGAAGGCGGCGAACAGGATGTCGTTCTGTCCCTGATGAGAGGTCCAGAAAAACCGATAGGTAAAGTTCTGGTAAAACATGTTCATCTCTATCGGTTCCCGAAACAACGTCGCCCTGCTGTCCCCCTCAAGGAACATGAAAAACTGCGGACGTGTCGTGATATTGGTCGTAAAGTCGAAATCCGTCACGTCGGCGCTAAGCGATATGCTCCTGAAAAAATAGAGGGCATTGTCGAGGATTGGACGTTGCGGAGTCAGGACCGAGGGCGCGTCCGCCCATGTATACGCCCCCAGCGCGAGCGTGGCGGTGCTCTCATAGACGAACTGGACGGGAGGAGAGGAACCGTACGGCAGGTCTTCGGCTCTGCCGATGAAGAGATTTTCGAGTGCCTTCTGGGCCTGGTTCATTACAACCTCACCTTCATGCCGTACAGGATACCTGTCACGTAGAGGTCTTTCACGGCGTGGTTGTTGGTGATTTGCAGGCGTACGATTGCCTGGGTGGGCAGCAGATACTCGGTACGTATCTGTCCGTACCCGTAGTCATATCCCTGTATCGCCTGCGGGTTGATAGGCTGCAATACCCCCAGAGCATTGAACGTGTTGTCCAGGTTGAAACCGCCGTACAGATACCGCCCGTCGGGGCCGTGCATCGACACGCTGATGCGGATGGACCGCAGCAGCGGCGTACCCGCGAAATAGTTGTAGTCGAATGCGGCTTCATCCATGCAGCCGGACGAACCCGCCAGAATCGGCTCGTACCAGATATACGTGCCGCTGCCTCCGTAGTTGTGGTACACGGAGTACTTTATCCACAGCAGCTTGAACGGAAAGTCCTGGTCGAGCTTTATGGCATGGTCGACCGTCGCACCTGCGGGAACCAGGACGCCCAGGGAGTCCATGACGTTGGTCGCCTTGTTGACTTCCCAGGTATCGTCCTCATTGTTCACGAAGGCATAGACGAACGGAAACGCCTTCTGCGGCCCGCGCCCCATGTCGACGGACTTGGAGAACTTGACGGAATATTCGCTGTTGTTGGGAAGCATGGTTCCTCCTTTCGAGCTTCCTGGTAGAGGAAACTACTCCTGGAGGATCTTGAATCCCGTCAGCGCGATGTCGTAGTAGTGCGTCCGTGTCGCGGCATCCCGGTTGCGAATGTCGAACCGCAGCTTGCTGTTCGGATAGAACAGGTATCGGAACGGGAACGGGTGCTGGAAATTCATCCCGTATCCCGGGGTGCCGATAAGTTCCATGGCGACAAAGCCCGACGTCAGCTCACGCCCGCTCTTGCTGTCGGTAATCTGCACCGACAACCCCCTGCCGGCCCATGCTGCGGATCCCGCGCTGTTGGGCACGGGGAACGAGGAGTCGTTGCCCGAGTCGTACGAAAACGCCGACATGGTGATCCAGCGGCACATGAACGACGTGCCGGCCTCGGTTGTCAGCGTGTTGACGGCGGTCTGCTGTCCCACGACAGTGCCTGACACCTGGTAGACATACTGCCAGCGCATCGCCTGCATTTCGCGGTCGTGGAGCAGCTGGTTGCCGAGAGCGGCAAACGTCGGATTTTCGGAAATCTCTTCGGCCAGGTCGACATTGTCGGTGTACCTGCCGGGGTGCGGTGAGCGATTCATGTTGGCTCTTCCTTGTGTAAAGTGAAGTCAGCCGTACGATCTGTTCGACCGGAGAAGAGGAAGACGGGGGGAGGGTCGAGACTCCCCCCGCCGCAGTGACGCAAAGACGACCCTACTTCGCCTTTGTGATCACACCCTCAAGCATGCACTGGACGGTCGCGTAGTTGTCGTTGAGACTCGACGCGGCGGCGTTCAGGTTGGTGTTGATATTTGCCACGGCGCTCGCCACGGTCATCACGACCGAGAACGACACCAGGCTGTCGATGAAGATCGGAATGTGGTCGAGGCTGTACCAGCCCGACGCGATCACGTCGCCGACGCGAGAGGCGACTTCGATGTTGGTCGCGCCCGTCGCATGGTATTCCGACATGGCAACCGCCGGCAGGAACTGACGCCCGTGCATCTGCAAGTCCCACTCGCGGCCCTGGATCTTCAGCTCGACGACCGAGTGCTGCATGATGTCGATGTAGTCCTGCACGAGGTTTGCCGCACGGACGGCGTCCTTGTTGCCCAGCCCGAGCAGCGCGAAACCGATCCGCTTGACCAGGAACGTCTGCCCGTTGGGGAGCTTTCCTGAGTCGTAGAGGTTGGTTTCGTTGAGCGTCTTGGAGCTGGTCTGATACCACGAGTTTCCGATCCCCGTCGCGAAGAACGTGTAGTTCGTGGCCGTCGTGCCGAAATACCGGGTGTCCCAGACCTGGTGCTTCAGCACATCGCGGGTTGCGCCATAGCTCCCCCCGCGTCCCAGTGCGATGTCGTACATCGCCTCTTTCGTGAGTGCCATTGTCTCGCCCCTTTCAATTTTGGTGGAGACGGTTGTTTGAGAAAGGCGGGTCCGCCCTCATGAGCGGCCCGCTTGTTCCGAAACGGATAGTACTACTCCCAGATGCCTGCGTACGGATTGTCGGTTGTCCACTCGTCGCTCGCCCAGGTGCTCCCCAGCTTCGTGATCTGCCTGCCGGGAGCCTGATAGCTCGCCGCCAACGCCTGAGCGCTCGGAGCCAGTGCCGCGTAACGGGATATGGGTCGACGTGCTACAGGATATGACGCCGCGAGAGCGGGAGCGGCACCGCCGCCAAACGCCTGGTCGAGCAGGATATTGCTGACCGGCAGGCCCGGCAGACCAAGCTGCGATATGTTCTGTGCCAGCAGGTCATAGACGCCGGTCCCGGCAATCACCACGCCCATCTGCTTCATGCGGGCATTGCGGAGCATGCCGGCCATCAGCGCCCCGATGAGCACATGCACGATACCCAGGTACGGACGCAGCGTCGTACGGTTGCTCTCGGGCACCAGGCGATAGACCAGGGGCATGCCCATGAATCCCGCCACGACCCCTCCGCCGACCGTCAGCGACTGCATGAGCCACTGGCGCGAGAACGCCCGGCGTACGGACGCCATGATATTCGGGTTTCTCCTGCGACGCCTGCGATTGATCCTGCGCCGATAGACGGGATTGCGCCGGCGGCTGCGACCGTATGCGGGATTCTTCCGCTTTCTGCGCTTGCGTGACGGAGAGGACGCTCTGCGCCGCTTCCAGCCCTTGCGGGCGGCTTTGGCGTGACCGGCAGCGTCGTTTGTCCAGTAGTTTCTCCGAGTGCGCCGGCGCTTTCTGCGACGGGGATTGATCTTCGGAGAATACGAAGCGTTCTTCCGACGGGCCCGACTGCGCTTGCGACGGGCGTTCTTCCTGCGTGTGACCATGTCACCCTCCTCAGTTGTTTGTTGTGGACCGCCCGCTGTTGGGCCTGGATTGATGAGCGGTATAATCATGTTATCAACACCGCTGTCCACAACTTATCAACATGCTGCATCCTTAATATATCCTTGCGGAACCGGAAAGTCAAGCCTTTCTCCACAAGCTATCCACAGCATGCGAAATCGGTTATGAACAGCGCCTCCTTAATCAAGTATTCCTGCGGCAATCAGCATCGGTATTTCGTTCCCGAAATTGTACGCCAGGTTATGCATCATCTTGCGAGTCAGCGCGTTGAATTTCCCGGTGCGGGCTGTCGACTGGGCCGCAGCCTGGGCTCCACTGTAAACTCGCCGCAGTCGGTCTAATCTTTCCGGGGACATGGAATGAATACGGGCAGCGGTTTGTTGCATTCGCCCCTGCCACTGCGGTATCTCCCGTATGGGTGCCACCTCCTGCCTCACGCTCATGTCCACTCCCGACCTTGGCGCGACTGCCGCAGCCTCATATGCAGCCTGTTTTTGCTGCCATTGCTCAAGCAGAGCTGGACTGATGCGAGTCACCACCGAGTCTCCGAGATACGAAGCCATACTTCCTCCTCCTACCTGATGAATCCCCTTGTCAACCATCCCGTCATGAAAAAGAGGGCCGAGAAAACGATAATGTATTTCAGAGCTATGGGCTTTACCACGGGACTGAACTCAATCTCCAGAGAAGGGGGCGGCTCCCTGCTGGGAAGAATTGACTTCTGAAACTTCTCTTCCAGCCAGCCGCGCATAAGCGACGCCTGCTTCTCGCTCAACACGACGCGAGCACGGCCGTCCTCGGTTCGGACGATCTTCGGCTGCGTCCCGGTGATGCTCTCGACAAACGCCCCGTATCCCGCTGCGGTGGCGGCGTCGGCCCCGGACCCGGTTATCTGGTACACCTCCGTACCGACAATCCCCGACGAGAAGAGTTTTCCTATGGTCGACTCGGGCATAGCTCTACCTTATGTCAAAGCGGCGGCGAAAAATCCTGATGATCGGCTTGAATATCACATCGTCGATTTTCGTCGGCGTCATTTCGACCAGCGTCTCGACCAGGTCAAGGGCGGAATCCCACAGGGACTTCTCGTCCTCTTCGTCGGTCGCCTTCTCCAGGGTCGTGATTATTGCCCCGAGCTTTCCCTTCGCTTCTTCAACCATGTCACCCTCCGTTCGCTTTGTTCCAGACACCCGCGCTTGTCGACGTGGCAAACGACACCGCAGCCGCACCCATGCACAGATAGCTCAACCGTCGCGCCTTGCTCCAGGCCAGATACGACAGCATGCCGTAGATTCCCAGGCGCAGGTACGCATACGGAGCCTGGGGCCCCGTGAACGATACCGGGGTGAACGGAATCAGCGACAGACCAAGCTGGCGGAGTCCTGCGGGCGCGTTCGGCTCGGCTGGGGTAGGTACGCCCGCAGGATCCGCAGCGTTGCCCTCCGAGGCGGTGTCCTGACCGACAGGCTGATACAGGTGCATGGATTTTCCGTTTCGTGGTGTCATCAGTTTTCTATCCCCGCTTCGGTTACGATGATCCGCTTCCCGACTACGTATAGCTGTTTCCGTCCGCGTTCGTCCATGCAGACATAGCCGGGCGTCTCGAATTCGTGACGGTACACGGCCTTCTTCCCGTCGCCGCCGCCGTTGAGCTTGTCGCATTCATACTCGATCGCTATCGCCTTCCCGAGCACGACCAGCTGTGGGGGCACATGGAAATCAATTTTCCTGCGCCACCGGGGATTGTGCCCATGGAACGTGCGATACCCCTTCTCACTCATGTCTACCGCCGGCGTCTGCGACGCTGCGTGGTCATGACGGCCACGACCGCAACCAGGACCAGGACGCCGCCGGCGACCGCCAGAGACTGATTGCGCTCGAACCACGACATACCGAGAGCCTTACCGGCGTCGCCGACGATCTTCTCCTCTTCGGGAGACCCCTTGAACGCTTTTATCCAGGCGGGCCCCTGTTTCAAAGCTTCCTGAAAGAGCCTTTCTGCGGCAGACGAGTCGGATTCCGCGCCGGTCGTGTCCTGTCCCATCAGTTGCAGCCGCGCCAGGTCGCGGGGACCGATACCCCCCGAAAGCCCGTAGTTGCTCGACGGCGCGTACGCATACTGGTAATCACATCCGAGCATGGTCAACGGCATTTCCATAGTCACCCCTTTCGTGCGAGTATAGCGAAGATGAGAACGACGCTGATTGAAGCGCCGATGAGTGCAATATTTGTCAATCCCTTTTCCTGCATTGTTTCAAGAAGATTTCCTTTTTCTTCCGCCTCCTGCGACAACATTCCGAACTCTTCGGATTCATAAAATCTGCGGGCCCTTTCGCGGGATGCCTGTTCTTCCTGCTCTTGAGATTCAATAGACAACCCTACCAGGGAAAGGCCCGCGTCAATCAAAGACGTCAAAGTGCCGTCAAGAGTCTGTACATATGTCACGATTCACGCGCCTTGATAATCAGAATACCCAACAGTACGGCTCCTCCAATGAAAGCCCATTTCGTGGCGCTGTCAAGAAATCCCTTCATCGCGGCCAGGGCTTTCATTCTGGCGTCGGTGGACTCCACCGCGCCTCTGGCGCTTTCGACATC
>Ga0180438_10005295_pt1 | contig 18020 bp, 19 predicted proteins | sample SS_ome_12_FD_132455 | JGI IMG/M metagenome (GOLD analysis project Ga0180438, IMG submission 132455) | Hypersaline lake sediment archaeal communities from the Salton Sea, California, USA - SS_3_D_2 metaG | ecosystem: Environmental > Aquatic > Non-marine Saline and Alkaline > Hypersaline >...
GATTAAACAACGTGGCCTCAATCCTGTGGATACGGTCAAAAAAGCGTTGAAAATATACATCAAAACCGGCAACTTGCCGAAATTGGCAGAACTTATTGCTTCAAATGGCTAAAATGTTACGAATATTCAAGGCTATCAAGCCTTCCCAAAATGGTTGAGTATAGGAATAAATCGAAAGGTAGAATAAAATGATCGCACAAATTCAGAAACCTACTGAAGAAATCCTCGAATATCTGGAAGGTAAAGAAAAGATTGTTCTTATTGGCTGTGGCGGGTGTGCTACAGTTTTTCATACTGGCGGTGGACCGGAAGTAAAAGAAATGGCAGAAAAGCTTACCGAAAGAGGGAAAACGATATTAGCTGCTGTTGCCCCGCCTTTAGGAGAATTTACCTGCTATGCTCCATGGAGCACAAGCCGTTTGAGCCGATATCGAAAAGAAATTGAGGAATCTGATGCTATTTTGATGTTAACCTGCGGCGATGGACTTCAGGTTGTCAGGGAAGCTATATTGGAGGAAGAATTCCAGGTAATAAAGCCGATTTATCCAGGGACAAACTCAATAGGACACATGGGTGGAGGTCCAACATTATTCAAAGAGAAATGCCGACAGTGTGGAGAATGTGAACTTGGCAGATTTGCTGGAATATGTCCTTTGACTCAGTGTGCTAAAAGTTTGTTAAATGGTCCCTGCGGTGGCAGTCAAAATGGAAAATGCGAAGTATATCAGGAACGTGACTGTGCCTGGGTTAAAATTTATGAACGATTGAAGGCACTGGGTGAACTGGAAAAGATGAAGGAGATAGTCGAACCCAAGGATTGGAGCAAAATGATAAGACCTCGTCAAATTGAAGTTGCTCCGCTTGAGATTTAAATGCAATAAGCGAGGAAACTTGATTAGGCCCTCAAAGTTGACAAATATGTAGAACAATTATTTTATTGAGAAAAATTTGAAACATAACCACAAAATCAGCAGCTTTATTATAAGATTGCTATCTAATAATAGCATGGCAATACAATAGGAGATTACAATGCCATTTAGATTTGGTAGAGGACAGAGTAGAGGTAAAAGAGGTATGGGAAGGCGTTTTCGGGGAGGCAGAGGTGCCGGAGGTTTCAGGTCTAATGTGCCGCCAGGTAACTGCATCTGCCCTAACTGCGGCCTGATAGTACCACACCAACCCACAGTTCCGTGTTTCCAGACAAAATGTCCCAATTGTGGTTCGTCCATGGTACGTCAATTTTCTTCTGAGCAATAGGAATGACTGAAAAACCACTACAGAAAAAATTAGACAAAACAAAAAGCCTGAAGCAAGGCCAAAGAATTGCATTTATCGCAAGTTTTGTAACGCTTCTTTTGGCCATTGCAAAGGCTGCTGTAGGTTATATGTTCGATTCTAAGATATTAGTAGCTGATGCTTTTCATAGCGGTGCCGACCTTCTGGCGATTTCTGCTTCCGGTTTTGGGCTCTGGGTAGCGTCCAGGAAAAAGTCTGAGCGTTTCCCCTACGGTTTATACAAGACTGAGACCTTAGTAACTCTTGTAATAGGCGTCCTAATAATGTGGGCAGGGTTGCAGATATTAACCGATGGATATCAAAAGCTTTTTGATATCGCCGATGTTAAAAATTTCCCAATTTTACCTGTCAGCGTAAGCATACTATCTATCATTATAGCTTTTATATTGGCCAGAAAAGAAAGAGACGTTGGTAAATCAATTAATTCACAATCCCTTATAGCTAATGCAAGTGAGTCTTTTTTAGATATCTTTACCTCGTTAATTGTTTTGAGCGGGATATTGCTGGCGTATTTAAGAATTCCTTACATAGTACTACAACGCTACAAAGGCTCAAGTAAAATTATGCGGCCAACCGATAATCTTTTATGGGTAAATGATTTATCAGGAGATTATCGGTATGGACGCGAACACTATTTTGAGGATTAAACCGGAATTGACACGTTTTCTGCATCAATTTGACGACTGTTTTGGACGGGTTACTACCCGCCGCTATCTCGACCTTTACGTCGAAGGCCAATTGAGTCACTTGCCACGTAAAAGTATCGAGCCAATGGCAGATGCCGTGGGTGAGCCGCCACGAAATCTGCAACAGTTTTTGAGTTTGTTTCGATGGGACGAAGCAGCCGTGCGGGATCGGCTGCAACAGTACGTCGCCCGACACCATGGGCATCAACAAAGTGTCGGAGTCATTGACGAAACCAGTTTTGTCAAAAAAGGAAATAAGACCGCCTGTGTACAACGTCAACACTGCGGTGCCATGGGCAAGAAAGAAAACTGTGTAGTTAGCGTTCACCTTGGCTATGCTACGCCCGAATTTCACACTATGGTGGACGGTGAGTTGTATCTGCCGGAGAAGACCTGGCATGCAGATCGTATTCGTTGCCGCGAAGTTGGCATCCCCGAGGCGGTAGTATATCGTCCCAAATGGCAAATCGCCCTGGGACAATACGAGCGGGCTATAGCAAATGGACTGCGGTTTTTCTGGCTGACTTTCGATGAGCATTATGGCAGTAAAGTGTCGTTTTTGCGTACTTTGGATGGTTTTGGGCAAAATTACGTAGCCGAGGTACCGGTCAACTTCACCGCATGGACGAAGAGGCCAGCGGTTTTGTATCGTGAGCATGCCCGGCATAAAAAACGAGGGCGAAAAAAACTGTATCCCCGCTTGAAGGTGAAAAACAATCGGCGTGTGGAAGTCCGCAATATTCTTCGGTATTCGACCCGGATGCGGCGGACTAAATGGCAAACTTATCATGTAAAGGATGGTACGAAAGGGCCAATGGTTTGGCAAGCCAAACGAATACTTGTCTATCTGGCTGACGAAAACGGCTTGCCCACACATCCCCATCATCTGCTGGTAGCCCGCAATGCACTGAACCACAACGAAGTAAAATACTTTATCAGCAATGCTCCTGAACAAACTCCGGTGGAAATGCTGTTGCGTGTAGCTTTTACCCGCTGGACAATCGAGCGTATTTTTGAAGATAGTAAAGGCGAATTGGGAATGGACCACTTTGAGGTTCGTAAATTTCTTTCGATTCAACGACACCTGATCCTCAGTTGCCTCAGTCATGTGTTCCTCAGTGAGTTCTGTTTGAAACATCGGGGGAAAAAATCCGGAACTAACGGTTTGCCAGGTTCGTACCGCGACGTCTTGGCTGGCACCACATTGGGCTCGTGGTGGACGATGTTCCCGCAAATTAGCCGAAACGATCGGTGCGCAATTGACGTTAACGCAAAAGCGCAATGCCAAATACTGGCGGAGCCATCGCCGCAATACAATTAAGCGATTACATAGGATGAGTATCATATTGAAAAACCTAACAAAATGTCATTGGAATTTTTTGTAGCGTTGTAGTAATAGAAGGCTTAATTATTATTTTAATCTCATTGCTCATTTTCAAGTTGGGCCTGAAAAATATATGGACATCTTTACTGGTTTTGCTGGACGCAAATCTTGACGCTGAGTTGCAATCCGACATTGAGGAAGATATAAACAGAATCTACGGGGTAAAAGGTGTTGGCGAGGTGATGATTCGCCAGGCGGGACCGGTCAAAATGGTAGAATGTAAGATTTTGACAAGTCCTTCACTTTCCTTATACAAAGCTCATGAATTAGCAGACAAGGTAGAGGATCATGTCACCAATAATTTTAAGCATGTTGAATCAGTCTTTATACATGTGGAGCCATCAAAAGAGAAATTTGTTTCTGCCATTGTACCTGTACGGGATGTAAACGGGTTGGACTCGATAATTCATGGCCATTTCGGCCGTGCACCATATTTTGTCATCTTGAAGATTTCTGACGAAAATGTGGTAATCGAGGATTTTTACTATAACGAATTTCTTGGCGAGAAAAAACATGTGGGTGTTAAAGTTATAAAAGCGGTAATCAAGCACAAGCTGGATTTATTATTCACCTCTCGGATCGGCGAGATTTCCTTTCATATGCTCAAGGATAATTTCGTTGATATTTATAAAACAGATGAAGGGCTTTCAGTAAAAGATATCAAAAAAAAATATCGTAATCAGAAAATTGAACAGATCACGGCACCGACGCACTGCATTGAGGAATCTCAATCATCTGTTTCTCAGTCATAAAGAAAAAAACAGTGCGATAGCATAAGCCAAGACAGACATATGAAATCAGCGGAAACTATTTTCAGGCAATACTTGAAAGAAAAGGGTCTGCTTTACAGCAAGCAGCGAGAGCAAATCCTGAAAACTTTCATGAAGGCAAGAAGTCATCTGGCTATTGACGATCTTTACAATGCTGTCAGAAAGAAAAAGCCCAGGATCGGTCTTGCTACTGTGTATCGAACGATGAGGGTAATATGTGATTGTGGCTTGGCAGGAGAGGTTGATTTCGGAGATGGAGTCAGGCGTTTTGAGCATAAATACCGGCATCAGCACCATCACCACTTAGTTTGCATCAAATGCGGCAGGGTTATCGAGGTAACCAGTAACCAGATTGAAAGTTTGCAGAAAAAACTGGCCAGGCAGCATAATTTTGCACCTACCAAGGATACGATGAAGATATTTGGCATTTGCAGCAGGTGTCAGGGCAATGGGTGAATTTTATGCTAAGAGATTATTTTTTGCAAAACCGCAAGCATATGGCTTTTCGTTTACACGGGCAAAAACTTTATATAAACAATTAGCAAACATTTTGCTGCTATTGCTTGACTGATATTTCTATTCCGGCCGCTAAAAATAAAAGGAGCTAAGACCAATGTTTAAGCAAATATTAAAAGAGTTAAAAAACCATGCTCCGTTTACCTTTTTTGGAGCAGTTACAGGTATCATAATAATAGCATTTTTTCATAATTTACCTTCGAATATTTCCTATAACATATTTTACATACTTCATCCCATTCACGTTGTTTTAAGTGCATTTGTTACCGCATCTATGTATGAACTACATACATGTGAACACATAAGCGGTAAATGCATAAGAGGCAAATGTAATCTGTGGATTTTATTAATCATCGGCTACTTTGGTTCTATAGGCATCGCTACGATAAGTGATTCATTAATTCCTTATTTGGGAGAAGTCTTACTACGAATGCCTAAGAGGGGCATCCATTTAGGTTTCATCGAAAAATGGTGGTTAGTTAACCCATTAGCATTATTAGGAGTGTTCGTAGCTTGTTTTAGGCCAAGGACAAAATTCCCACATGCTGGACATGTCCTATTAAGCACATGGGCATCACTGTTTCATATTATTATGGCTATAGAAGGGTCTTTACATTGGCTGGTATACGTTGCAATTTTTCTGTTTCTTTTCCTTGCAGTATGGACACCTTGTTGTGTTAGCGACATAGTATTTCCCCTTCTGTTCGTAAAATCGGAAAAGTCTCATTTAGTTATTAAATAGTTTCTTTTATTGTGCAAGGGATAAAAAATTTTCGGGTACAAGAGACTGGGATGATTACGAAAGTGAATCTAAGATGAAAGTTGGTTTTGGCTGCGACCATCGAGGTGTTAAGGTCAGGGAGTCAATAATAGGCCTGCTGGCACGTCTGGGCCACGAATGCATTGATTTTGGCTCTAACAGTGAGAACCCGGTGGACTATCCGGATATAGCATATGCAGCATCGACGGCAGTGGCACGGAAGGAAATTGACAGGGCTATGCTGGTATGCTCTACAGGGATGGGTATGTGTGTAGCCGCCAACAAAGTAAAAGGGATCAGGGCAACCTTCTGTATGGATGAGATGAGCGCCAAGATTTCAAGACATCATAATCATTCAAATGTTTTGTGTCTTTCAGCGGATTTATCAGATGAGAATCTTATGCATAAGATAATAGAAACTTGGTTCAATACCAAGATCGGTTGTGGCAGACACCAAAGAAGAGTGAATAAAATAAGACAAATGGAAGAGGGCCGCGATCCCAGGAAGTTAAGATGACCAAAATACAACTTATTTAACGCTGATTTCCAATCATAATAATTACTGTATCCCAATGTTAATTTATTTACAGCAACTTAATCCTGTCTTTCAAGCTCTTCTCGGCGGCTGTTTTACCTGGGGTGTAACCGCACTTGGCGCTGCGGTGGTCTTTTGCACATTAAAAGTTAATAAAAAACTTATGGATTTTATGCTTGGTTTTGCCGGCGGTGTTATGATTGCAGCAAGTTTCTGGTCATTGCTTGCACCAGCTATCGAAATGTCCAAAGAACTGTCAATTCCATCATGGATTCCTGCTGCTGTAGGATTTTTCCTTGGCGGATTAGTGCTTAGATTAATAGATATGGTATTACCCCATTTGCATAGAGGCTTTTCTGTTGAACGGGCTGAAGGTATTAAAACATCATGGCAACGTACTACGCTTTTAATTCTCGCGATTACCTTACACAACATTCCAGAGGGGTTGGCGGTAGGAGTAGCTTTTGGAGCAGCGTCGGCGGGCTTGCCGGCAGCTACAATGACCGCAGCTGTTGCCCTTGCTTTAGGAATCGGACTTCAAAATTTTCCTGAAGGCTTAGCGGTTTCTATGCCGCTTAGGAGGGAAGGCATGTCTCGTTTCAGGGCCTTTTGGTATGGGCAGCTATCCGGACTGGTGGAGCCAATTGCCGCAGTTGCCGGGGCTTTAGCTGTTATAACCGTAAAATCTATTCTTCCATATGCACTTGCTTTTGCCGCAGGTGCGATGATATTTGTCGTTATAGAAGATGTTGTTCCTGAGTCACAGCGACAAGGAAATACTGATCTGGCCACAGGCGGTGCTATGATTGGATTTATTATTATGATGATACTTGATGTAGCCTTAGGCTAAAAGCTTGATTCCGTGATAATAAAGCAGAGTTTGATGCATAAGCGATAAAACCAAAAAACAAATTAACATTAGGAATAAAGAGGAACTTTATCATGTCAGAACAACAATTTCGTATTACATTTCAACCTTCCGGACGAAATGTCTTTGTACTGCCCGGAACCAAAATAATAGAAGCGGCCGGACGGGCTGGTATAAACATAAATATGCCTTGTGGTGGCCAGGGTACCTGCGGAAAATGCCGGATTCAGATCACCTCAGAAACCAAAACAAGCCCTTGTCAGGTTGAGAAAGATATATTCAGCCAGGAAGAGCTAAACATCGGTTGGAGACTGGCTTGTCAGACATCTGTCCAAAATGATATGAGGATATATATTCCTGATGAGTCGCTAATTGTTACAAGCCAAAAGATTCTTACAAAAACTCGAGGTGTAGAGCAAATTCAGGCCAAACCAGCAATAAGCAAGATATACGTTGAGCTTGCAGAGCCAACAAGAGAAGATAACCAGCCGGACGTTGAGCGGCTAAGTAAACAAATAGGAGAACATAAATTGGGGTTGGAACAATTAAGAAAACTGCCAAAATTCCTGCGTGAAAATGAATTCAAAGGTACAGCAGTTTTAGCAGACCATATCCTCATCGATTTGGAGCCGGGTGATACTACAAATCGGTGCTACGGTGCAGCATTTGATATTGGCACCAACACAATTGTAGGTTCTTTAATGGACCTCTGCAATGGTTCTGAAATAGCAGTTACCTCCGGGATTAATCCTCAGGTTTCGTATGGAGATGATGTCCTGTCAAGGATAGAACACGCCTCATCCTGCGCTGATTGTCTTCATCAGTTACACACACAGATTATTGCCACCATCAATAAAATGATCGAGAGTATGTGCCAGCAAAAAGGTATTGATCGAGAACAGATCTATGAAGTCGTTATCGCCGGCAACACTACAATTGAACATCTTCTGTGTGGTATTGACCCATCAAGTCTTGGGAAAGTGCCTTTTGTCCCAGTTCATTCTAAGGGCATGATGTTTTCTGCCAGTGAACTCGGCATATCAGTTAATCACCGGGGATTAGTATATCTTTTCCCGATTATCGGCGGTTTTGTTGGAGGTGATATCACGGCAGGGATTCTTATAACAAACATGACTTGTAAAAAATTACCTTATTTGCTGGTTGATGTTGGAACGAATGGCGAAATAGTAATCGTTAAAGATGAAAAATTTTGGGCTGCATCTACCGCAGCGGGCCCCGCTTTTGAAGGCGCTCGAATAAGCTGCGGAATGAGAGCAACACACGGAGCTGTAGAAAAGGTCGTTTTCGATGATGATGTTCGCTGCAGTACTATTGCCAATGCGACTCCAGTAGGCCTGTGTGGTAGTGGTCTGATTGACTTAGCGGCCGAACTATTAAAAAACGGTCTTCTTTTAACTCATGGACAATTGCTGTCAGGCGATGAAGTTCCTGCCCATGTCCCCGACGCTATTAAAAGAAGAATTAGAAAGAATGAAGACGACCAGGTTGAATTTCTGGTTTACGAGCAAACCCAGGGTCGTAAAGACTTAAAAGTTGCTGTTACTCAAAAGGATATCAGGGAGCTTCAGCTTGCCGTTGGCGCCATTCGGGCAGGTGTAGAGATAATGCTGCGAAAGACAGATACTAAAGTAGAAGATATAGAAAGCATATTCATTGCCGGCGGCTTCGGCTCTTTTATAAGAAGGACTAACGCCCAAAGAATTGGTCTCATACCAAAGGACGTACCACATAATAAAATCAGCTTCATTGGCAACAGTTCCCTGGATGGAGCCCAATTAGCCCTATTGTCCACCAACGCCCGTCAGAGGGCAGAGGAAATAACAAAAGTAGTAAGCCATATTCAATTATCACTTGATATGGATTTCCAAACTGAATTTGCAAACGCAATGATTTTCCCTGAATATCAAAAAGTATAAAAGCTTTGAAAGCACTGTTTTGTAAGACAAGTAAGTAAAGGCATAGTCTACATTTGACCCGATCCGAACTTCCCATATAATTTAGAAAATCTAAGATAACAACTGATGTGATTTTCACAAACAATTTTATCAGCGATCTACACGGGCTATTGGTTTTGATTTTATGTGGAAAATGACGCATTCTATGGCTATGAGAATACCACTAACACGATATGGATTGCCGCAAGTGGTGTTATTTCCAACAGTTTTATTGGCCGGGATGGTGTTTTATTTTTTTATCGTATATCGCTTTTTCCAACCGGTTTGTGCCTGTCCCATTGGTTCTCTGCTGATTTGGCTGCCGGAATTGATTTTATTAATCCTTCTGATTTGGGTGTTTTCCTTCTTTAGGGACCCCCATCGTCAGATTGTTCAGGATGCCGACTTATTGCTGGCACCCGCTGATGGAACAGTCGTCTCGGTTGAAATGCTTCAAAACTATAAAGGTTTTGAGGGGCCAGTGTTACGGGTTGAGATTTTTCTGAATATTTTTAATGTTCATATCAACCGTATACCGTGTCGCGTAAAAATTGGTCAAATTATCTATAAACCCGGAAAATTCATCAATGCCCGCAATCCCCGGAGCAGCCAAGTCAACGAAGCCAACGAAATTGAGATGTATCGTTTGGATGAACCTAAAGACCATCTTATGGTCCGGCAGATTTCCGGTGCCATCGCTCGGCGGATAGTGTGCCAAACCAAAACTGGCGAAGAGTATGCCGCCGGAGCACAATTTGGGATGATAAAATTTGGTTCGGGTACCGAGTTATATGTGCCAGTTCGTAAGAATATGAAGTGCTGTATCCAAAAGGGCGATAAAGTCAAAGCAGGCCTGACAGTATTGGCAAAATATGAATAATGTTAGTTCGGATAAAAATAAAATAGCTTAAAATGTTTATTACGCAACGTCCACTGGTCCCGCCTGCGGACGATCGCACTGTTACCAAAGGTAGTTACACTAGTCAATGGTTTTTACGGTTTAACCGTATTTCTTTGTAAGGCCACAATGGAACCTTGGTAACATTTTTGACATACCAATACAGGATTTAGCAGCCAGTGAAAGAAAACGCTCTTTTGCAAGAGCAAAGCAGGATCTGCCAAATAAATGCCTTATATGCAGGTATCTGGATATTTGCCGTGGTGGGTGTTTGAAAGACAGAGTTGGCTTCCCAGGCGGTTCTTTTCAAAATGAAAGTTATTTTTGTTCAAGCTATAGAGTATTTTTTGGTTATGCAATGCCAAGATTCAATCAGCTTGCAGCTAAGTTCAGCAGCGGTCAACTGCAGCGTACAGAGCTGCTCTCCAAATAACCAGTACTTTGTGAAACACAAGCTAATCTCATGAAATCGATGATTTTAATATCAGTTGTCTTTGTCTTAGCGGTTCTTATGAGCATGGTAGGCAGAGGCGGAGGAAATTTTTACGTACCTGTCATAATTGCCGCTGGAGCTGGTATGCATCAAGCAGCTACCACAGCTCAATTGATATTGGTGGCTACCGCAGCAGCAGCGCTAATTGTTTATCAGAAACATCAAACAATCGACTGGAAGTTAGCGGCAGTAATTGACATCCCGACTGATATAATGGCTTTCTTTGGCGGTTATTATGCCCATCTTTTTAGTGGTACTTTATTAAAATTAGTCTTTGCTGTGCTTCTGGTAATCGCAAGTGTACTTATGTTATACCCTATGAAACAAAGAACAACTAAAGAAAAACAGGGTCTTGGATACTGGCGACGGCAATATGCTGGAGCAAAGTATGTTGTAAATTTGTGGATTGCTATTCCTATTACAGCGGTTACCGGTTTAGCTGCAGGAATGGTGGGTATATCAGGCGGTTCATTCAAAATACCCTTGATGGTATTAGCTTGCGGTGTTCCAATGAGAGTAGCAATAGGAACTTCTTCGGCTATGGTTGCGGTTACTGCTCTTATGGGGTTCATTGGACATGCCGTACGGGGCGAGTTTAATCCGTCTCTGGCATTACCCCTTGTGTTTGCCGCTATAGCAGGAGGTTTGTTAGGGGCAAAATTTTCGATAAAAACCAAACCTGAAAAATTAAAACTTATTTTTGGCTGTACGACACTTGCAGCGGCTTTCTTTATGGCTTTCAGTGCATACAGCAGTGGTTAATTACTTGCAGCTTCAATTGATGCCTTAGTGTTAAATCTGATTAATTGCATATTGAAAATGTAAGGAGGATATGAAATATGACACAGGTAGATCATGCAAAATCCGGAAAAATAACAAGTCAGATGGAATATATAGCTCAACAGGAAAGCATAGACACCGATTTGTTGAGAGAAAAAATCGCCAGCGGCCAGATTGTCCTTTTAGCAAATAAAAAACATAAAGGTCTTAAACCGGTTGCTGTAGGCAGAAAATTGTCTATCAAGGTAAATGCTAATATAGGTGCTTCTCCTGTTGAGTTAAACCCGGAAAAGGAGCTAAAGAAACTCACTGTAGCAGTAGAAGCAGGTGCCGATACGATCATGGATTTGACTATTGCAAATGATACGACGGTTATTGACCAAATACGAAAAAAGGTAATTGAAAACTGCCGGATACCTTTGGGAACAGTTCCCATTTATCAGGCAGCTATTGGAGCCGGTGATGCTACAGATATGACAATTGAGAATTATCTTAAAGTTTTTGAAAAACATGCAGAAGATGGCGTAGATTTTACTACTATCCACGCCGGTGTAACCAGTGGCTGTATGAGGTTGGTTAGCAAAAGGCTGATGCCGGTTGTCTCCAGGGGCGGTTCCTTTATGCTTCACTGGATAGCAAAAAACAACAAAGAAAGTTTCCTCTACGAGCATTTTGACAGGATATTGGAAATTGCAAGAGAATACGACGTAACCATCAGCCTGGGAGATGGCTTAAGACCTGGTTGCCTGGCCGATGCAACGGACAAGGCCCAAGTTTATGAGTTAAGAGTTTTAGGCGAACTTGTACAAAGAGCAAGAGAAGCCGGTGTGCAGGTGATGGTAGAAGGTCCCGGCCATATCCCCTTAAATGAAATAGAAGAAAACGTAAGATTGGAAAAGGAAATCTGCCAAGGAGCTCCGTTTTATGTTCTGGGGCCTTTGCCAATAGATACCGCCGCAGGATATGACCACATCGCATGCAGTATAGGTGGTGCATTGGCTGGTTATCTGGGAGCAGATTTTCTCTGCTACGTAACTGGCAAAGAACATATTGGCCTGCCGGATATACAAGATGTCCGTGAGGGCGTTATTGTTACAAAAATTGCCGCCTCGGTAGCTGATATCGCCCGAGGAAACAAACAGGCAATCCTCAAAAGTCAACTAATGTCAGAAGCCAGGGAAAATTTCGATTGGGATAAAATGCAAAAACATGCAATTGATCCTGCCTATTTTGAGCAGCTTGTTGGCAGCAAACCGAGACTTTCAAAGGGCGGCTGTTCTATGTGCGGAGACGAGTTTTGCGCATTGAAGTTTCATTCAGATTCACTACTGTCCCATTAACTTATAAGTCAAATGTTGTAAGATAAATAAATTAAATAAGTTACAATAAAAAATGGTTGTCGTTGACTTGAACTCAGATATAGACTTTGGCCAAAAAACCTTTACCAAGAACAGGAAAGGGCTGGCCAATGTATACCGGACGAATTGTTTTTTCGCAGCTGATAGACTTTCTACCGAGACATCAATTCGACCGGTGCGTCCGACGACACAGAGGCAACTATCGAACAAAGACTTTTACGTGTTTCGATCAGTATCTGTGCATGGCTTTTGCTCAGATAACATATCGGCAGAGTCTTCGGGACATCGAGACATGCCTGCGGGCAATGCAATCCAAGCTTTACCATTGCGGTATTCGCGGAAACGTGTCACGCAACACGTTAGCGAATGCGAACGAAAATCGAGACTGGAGAATATACGCGGACTTCGCACAGATTTTAATAAACAAAGCTCGAACACTTTACGCCAACGAAGACTTCGGCATTCAACTGAATCGAGAAGTCTATGCTTTAGATTCAACAACCATCGATTTATGTCTGTCACTGTTTCCATGGGCGAAATTTCGCAAACACAAAGCCGCTGTCAAGGTACATACACTAATGGACTTAAAAGGCTCTATACCGACGTTTATCCGTATTACAGACGGAAAAATCCACGATGTAAATATCCTCGACGATCTTGTTTTAGAACCCGGCGCCATTTACGTCATGGATCGCGGCTACCTCGACTTTGCTCGTCTTTTTACCTTTACCAAAACCCTTTCAACTTTTGTTACAAGAGCCAAAACCAATTTCGATCACCGCCGTCTTTACTATCGCAAGGTCGACAAGACAACCGGTCTTCGATGCGACCAAACGATAAGGCTCAACGGCTTTTTATGCTTCACAGGATTATCCTGCCGTTCTTCGACGGATTGGTTATTTCGACATCGAGACAGACAAAAAGTTTATATTCCTAACAAACAATTTTACTCTGCCAGCCTTGACAATTGCTCAACTCTACAAATGCCGCTGGCGGATAGAAATCTTTTTCAAATGGATCAAACAATATCTGCGAATCAAGACGTTCTTCGGAACTTCCGAGAATGCTGTGAAGACTCAAATCTGGATTGCCATCAGCGTTTACGTTCTGGTCGCAATCGTCAAGAAAGAACTCGGAATCGACCTGAGTTTGGGCGAAATCTTGCAAATTCTCAGCATTGTACTTTTCGAGAAAGTCCATATTACACAAGTACTTACGAAAAATGTTTTGCAAGACAGAAAGAGTCAGTTTCATAACCAATTGTTATTATTCGATTTATAATGGGACAGTAGTGATTCAGATTAATAGTGCTTCTTTGCTCGTACATAGCAGAAAATATTAATAAACACAGTGACTATTATAGCCTTTCCGAATAGTGGCCGGTTTTGGAACCGGAAGTCAAATCTTTTTTTACTGTGCTTAAAATTGAATCAATTAAAAAGGGGTAAAAATGGAACAGATAAGTAAAGTGGTTGTTATAGGATGCTCTGGATGCGGCGCATTGGCAGCACGCACCGTAAAGAAATTGAAGCCTTCTCTGGATGTAACAATAATAAGAGAACAAGAGGAGAAAGGGCTGCTAACCAGATGTGCAACTCCTTATATTTGCTGTGGTAACGTAACGGTAGATGCATCTTACAAGAATGATAAAATATTTACCGATCAGCAAATCAAACTGGTAAATGTCAAAGCTGTTGGAATAGACAAAATCTCAAAAAAAATTACAACAGCTGATGGAATGAGCTATCCGTATGATAAGCTTGTTTTAGCTACAGGAGCAAGCCCCATGATATTCCCTATCGATGGCATTGATCTTAGCGGGGTATTTACTCTTCGAACAAGCGGGGATGCAGTTAATATTTTAAATTGGATAAATTCCAGGCGAGTTAAAAATGCCGTATTGATTGGTGCCGGGGCTATAGGGCTGGAAATTGCGTATTTAACTGCACAGCATGGCTTGAAAGTTACTCTTGTTGAAAAAATGGAAAATGTCATGCCCGGCATACTTGATGTTGATATGAGCGAAAATCTGGAAAAATATATTGTTGAAAAAGGCGTGGATTTAAAATGCGGCCAGATGGTTAAATCCATTGCAGGTGACAAAGAAGTGCAAAGTATCGAACTGTCATCTGGAGAAAGTATTAAAGCAGAGATGGTAATTGTTTCCGGCGGTGTAAGGCCTAATACCGATTTAGCCAAGAATGCTGGTTTGGAAATCGGAGAATTTGGCCTGAAAGTCGATGAATACCTACAAACATCTGATCCGGATATTTACGCTGCCGGAGATTTAATTGAATATAAGAATTTTGTAACAGGTAAACCTTCAGCCGGACGATTGAGGCCAAATGCAGTGATTGGAGGCAGACTTATAGCAAAAAATATACAGGGCTACAAATTGAAATATCCAGCTTTCATTAACAGCTTTGCAACAAAGTTTTTTGATAAATCAATCGCCGGAGCTGGTATTACAGAATCACGTGCCGTAGAAAACGGAATAGAAACAATTGCGGCCCAACAAAATTCGATAAGTAAGCATTCCATGATGAAAGGTCGAAAGCCATATACAATTAAGCTGGTATTTGACAAGGAAAGCAAAAAAGTTATCGGAGGCCAGATTATTAGTGATGATTTATCTCCGGTCAAGCACATCGACGTTATAGCACTTGCTATCAGGAATGAAATGACGGCTTTGGATTTGACAACTATTCGCTGTGCGGGCCAGCCGGAATTATCACCTGACCCGGGCATTGAACCAATTTCCTTGGCGGCTGAAAGTGCTTTTCAAGAATTTTACAACAGCTAACCTTAAATTTTTGATTGCGATAAGATGCAGAAACATGCAATTGATCCGACCTATTTTAAGCAGCTTGTTGGCAGCAAACCGGGGCTTTCAAAAAACGGCTGTTCTATGTGCGAGATCAGTTTTGTGCATTGAAATTTCATCCGAATTCCCAGGAGGGTTAATATTAATGCCCTTTTATCAATATAAAGCAAAAGATTCAAGTAAATGCTGTGATTATTGCTGTAATGGTTTTGAGCTATTACAAAAACCAGATAGTGAAGTGATAAAAAATTGCCCCAGATGCGGCGCTCCAGTCGAAAAGCTTATTACGGGCTTTTCTGTAGGTCTTTCAAAATCCGGGCTGGATAGAAAAGCTACAGATAAGGGCTTTCATAAGCTCAAAAAATTGAATAAGGGCGAATACGAGAAAGAGTACTGACACGAAACCACAATTATATTTACTGTGAAATTTTGTTAAGTTGAAGAAAGGGCATTTATGAATATGCGGATAGCTATGGGGCTCAAGAAAGATTATGGGGAGCAAAGTAAAATAGTAGCCTTGGGCGTGGCAAAGTTGATAGGTATATACGATCCTAACAAAAACGATTTGCAGGTTTTAAGCAGAAAGGACTGCGGAGATTGCATATCTGCCGTTGGTTCGTTGGATATAGAAGCCCTTTATCAGCCGGTCGCTAAAATATGTCCTACAATTAAAAAGAAAGCAAAAGAAAGAGGGATCAAGTTAATGACAGGCACATGTAAAACCGTCAAGGCCATAATCGAACATCTCTGTGACTTAAAGGAACTGGAGTGAAAATTGTGGATTTGCCTACAATTGCTATTATAGGCCCGGGTAAAGTAGGTACTTCTATCGGAATTCTTGCCTCTCGTGCCGGATACCAGATTGCTGCAGTCGGTGGTAGAAATAAAGAAAGAACCTCAGCGGCAGCTAAACGAATTGGAAATGGTGTAAGAGCCTGCAGTATCTCAGAGGCAGCGAAGAAAGCTCAGATGGTATTACTTTCTGTGACTGATGATGCTATCGAAGATATATGCATTAGACTTGCTGAGCAGAAAAAGCTTAAGCAAAAGGCTGTAGTTGTTCATTGTTCAGGAGCTCTTTCCAGTAATGTATTGACTTCGGCACATGATTATTGTAAATGTTCGATTGCTTCAATGCATCCGCTGCAAACATTCCCAACAATTGATGAAACTGTAAAAAGGATAAAAGGAGCATATTGTTTTTGTGAAGGTGATGAAAATGCTGTTAGCATAATTGAGCAACTTGCAAAAAGCATAGGAATGAAACCTGTAAAAATATCAAGCAAATCAAAAACCTTATATCATGCGGCAGCTGTTATGGCCTGTAATTATCTGGTTGTCCTTATGGGTTCAGCAATTCGCCTTGCAGAAAACGCGGGGATTGACCGCAAAACAGCTTGGTTGTCGCTTAAGCCGCTTGTTACAGCAACTCTTGATAACATCAACAGTATGGGAACAGCTGATGCGCTGACAGGTCCAATTGCACGTGGAGATATAAAGACGGTTTCACGCCATCTGCATGAATTATTATCCGTAGATGAAGTCTTAGCCGCGATGTATCGAACCATGGGGTTATATGCGGCAGAAATGGCTGCTACAAAGGGAACTATAACAACCAAAAAGGCGAAAAAGATAAAAAGTCTTCTAAAAAAAGTGTAACATCAATTTTTTGATATCATGAGTAGAACAAACCTAATTATCGCTATTTTCCTAGTTGTTATTACTACATTAGCATCGGTTTTTATGAAGTGGCAGGATTTAACTAAAACAGATAGCGGTATTTATTTTTCCGAGCAGGCTACTTTGAAAGAACTGGCAAAGAAAAACAATGTTCCTGTCAAAGAAATATTGCATCATTTAAGTCATGAAGACTATACACATTGGCAGCTTCCACGAAATAAACCGCTTGAGCAGTTGGCTGTTGATCCTGCTATAGTGAAACATGCCCTTGAACACGAGAGTAAAGATAATCCAACTTCCGACATATTAAAATTTGTATTGTGGGCTGTTTTACTTGGCGTTGTTGTTCTTTACATATTAAAGAAAAAGAACATTGTAAAATTACGTTTAATAGCTATGCCACTTTCTGTTGTTATATTTGGAGTAGCATTGGGTGATTCGCCTAATCCGATGGAAGCTACAGTTAAGATTTTCAAACTATTTAACAAAATGACAGGTGAGCCAGTAATTGTTGTCATAAGTTTTATTCTTTTCACATTGTTTTCTATTTGGGGAGCAAAATTATTGTGCAGTTGGGGCTGCCACCTTGGTACTCTACAGGAAAGTCTTTACAATATTCCCATCTTTAGGAAAAAACACAAATTCCAGGTTCCATTCATGGTATCGCTGGTATCTCGTTTTGTCTTTTTTATTGTATTTATCATGCTGTTTTTTGGAATCGGCTTTGATATTAAAAACTTTGTAATTTTTCATCAGGTAAATTATTTCAAATTGTTTCGCCCGACAAACTTGGCTCCTTTTGCTTTATACAGTTTGGCAGTTTTGATATTGGCAAGTTTTTTTGTTTTTCGACCATTTTGCCAGTTTATATGCCCATTTGGACTGTGGGCATGGCTGTTGCAAAACATATCGATCAACAAGATCAGAATTGAACGCGATAAATGCATAGATTGTGGAAAATGCGAAAAAGCCTGCCCAACTAAGGCAATGAAGGGGATTTACGAAAACAAAAGAAAGCTTTTTCTGCCGGACTGCTGGTCGTGCGGTAAATGTATTGATGTGTGTCCGACTGATGCAATAAAGTATGATATTTTGTAAGATTTTAGCCGTGTGAAGCAAAAAAATATAAAATTCTTTGAAAATTTCATATTTTAGACTTGCGCCATCCGGTATTATGTGTATAGTTTAGCATAATGCACTTAAATGCTAAACAAAAC